>Ga0222706_1000013_pt1 | contig 135070 bp, 129 predicted proteins | sample AntAcemetage1572_FD_179829 | JGI IMG/M metagenome (GOLD analysis project Ga0222706, IMG submission 179829) | Saline water microbial communities from Ace Lake, Antarctica - #1572 | ecosystem: Environmental > Aquatic > Non-marine Saline and Alkaline > Saline | place: Antarctica: Ace Lake...
ATACGTGTTGTCACTGCGCTTGTCCGTAAAAGCAATAAACGTATTATATGCTATAACGATGATGCGTTGATTAAAGTAATTGATAAATTAATTTAACAACTATTTGCTTTGCGTAAGTCCTAATAATATTTTCTTACCACTTTTTCTAAGGATTACAATATGTCGGCTTCGGTTTTGCTTGGTCTGAGCTTGGTAGTGATTGGTGAAAGTCACCTTGCCGACCCCACTTACCTCATAGGGCCTATGCACACTGAGCTCATGCAGAAGGGTGCCAAAGTACACTCGGTTGGGGTGTGCGGTGCTACACCAGCCAATTGGATCAATGTCACGCCAAGTGATTGCGGACGCGCCGACCGTGTGGGTGATGCCCCTCGAGCCGTACGCATAGAAGCAGGTGCTGCGACTACCCCGATCAAAGATCTGATCAGCAGCGCTAAAGCCAACGCGATCGTCGTCGTCAGTGGTGACACCATCGGCTCTTACAAGGCCGCCGAATTTCCCAAAGCTTGGGCCTATCAGCAGGTCAGTACCTTGACCAAAGCCATCGCTGAAACCGGCGCAGCCTGTTACTGGGTGGGCCCAGGCTGGAGCAACCAACCTGGTCGTTTCGGCAAGACCGACGAGCGGGTTCAAGCGCTTAGTTCATTCTTGGCCGAAAATACGTTGCCTTGCACCTACATCGATTCCACCAAGATGTCCAAGCCTGGGGAATGGAAAACCATCGACGGGCAGCACTACAACGGCTCGGGCTACCGCGCCTGGGGCACCGCAATCGTCACTGCCCTCGAGAGTGCGATAGCCGCCAATCCACCCAAGAAAACGCCTTGACATGAAAGCCGTTGTGGTGAATGTAAAACACTTGTTTTTGGTGGGATTGGTGGCCGCTGTCCTACCAGCCACTGTTCTGGCGGCACCGCAGCTCTACGAAACCGGCCCTGCCGAAGATGCCTCTTTTGTGCGCTTCGTGACTGGCGTCTCGGGCGCGGTGGAGGTTGTGGTCGGTCGCAATGCCCGGCTGCCGCTGGATCCGCAAAATGCCTCCACGACTTGGCAGTCGGTGCGCGCCCGAGTCGCGCTCAAAGCCACGTTGCAACACGCTGGTGGCAAGCAGGATGTGGAAGTTTCCGTGCAGCCCAGTGAATTTGTCACCTTGGCGGCAATTCCCAATGGACAGGGCGGTTGGCTGGTGGGTGTCGGTCGTGAGAAACCTCAGGACTTCAGCGCTCACCGTGTTTCGCTTGGCCTGCTCAATATGGCCAAAGGCTGCGCCGACGCCACACTCAAACTGGCCGGCAAGGATGTGGTGATCGTCGACAAAGCACAGATTGGACAGGTCGAGCGCCGAATGATCAATCCGGTATCGCTCGGGGTTGATCTGTTCTGTAATGGCCAAAAGGCCCAAGAGGCGGTGGATCTGGGCAGCCTGCGCGCAGGATCTCGATGGACCCTGCTGGTGTTGCCAGAAGCAAAAAGCTGGCGGCTGATGCCGGTTCTCGACCGCATGCCCTGATCCGGACCAGTGCGCGGCGGGCGTTTCCCACCCAAAACTCACGGTAGCCCATGGTTTTCGCATCGCTTGAGTTTCTCACGCTATTTTTCCCCCTGTTCCTTTTCGCCTACGCGCTGACCCCGCGCCGCTGGCGCAACTTGACCCTGCTGGTATTCAGTTGGGCTTTCTACGGCTGGTGGGATCCCTCGTTTCTCTGGGTGCTGATGGTTGTGACCGGCATCGCTTTTGGTGCGGGCGTGACGCTTGGGCGCGTGGAGCATGCGCGGGGCCGACGATGGGTCATGGCTTCGGCCGTGACATCGATGGTGGGTATGCTGGCCTTCTACAAGTACGGCAACCTCGTGCTTGAAATGCTGGTGGGGCCGGTGATTGCCGCGTCCGGTGGCAACTTGGTGTGGGAGCGCCTCATCCTGCCGATCGGGATTTCATTCATCGTGTTGCAATCGGTCTCTTACGTGGTGGATGTGTACTGGCGAACCGTGCAGGTCGAACGGGATTTCATCGGCTTTGCAGCCTACCAGGCCATGTTCTCGCAGCTGATTGCTGGCCCGATCGTGCGCTACTCACACGTTGAAAAGGAGTTGCATTCGCGCCCCTTCGATGTGCTTCACGTCGCTAATGGTTTGCGCTATTTCATGGTGGGCCTGTCGATGAAGGTGATCGTGGCCGATACGCTCGCACCTTTGGTCGATGCCTGCTTCGCCCTGCCCACACCCACCATGGCTGATGCCTGGCTCGGTACTTTCGCCTACAGCCTGCAGCTTTTTTTCGACTTCGCTGGTTACAGCGTGATGGCCATCGGCCTGGGCCAAATGCTGGGCTTCAAGTTCCCTGAAAACTTTGACTTTCCTTATGTCTCGCTGTCGATTCAGGAGTTCTGGCGGCGCTGGCACATGACCCTGGGCAGCTGGCTGCGCGACTACCTGTACGTACCGTTGGGCGGCAACCGGGTCGGTCCTCGGCGCGCTTACCTGAACCTGATGCTGATCATGGCTATTTCAGGTCTCTGGCACGGGGCCGACAGCGTCAACTTCGTGATCTGGGGCGTGATGCACGGTCTGGCAATGACAGTGCAGCGATTCTGGGATCGCAATGGGGGCCCCACATTGCCCAAGGTGTTGAGCTGGCTGCTCACAATGGTTTTTGTGATCTCAGCCTGGACTATTTTTCGCGCAGCGGATCTGGCTGCGGCCTGGGCTATGTACATGGGGCAGTGGGGTTTCCACGGGCTGCCACTGAGCGCCGAAATCGCCCATGTACTGCGTCCGGTACACGGTTGGGCCATTCTGCTTGGCTGTTTCTGGGCCACCTGGCCGTGGTGGCACGCCCGCGTGACTGCTCGCACACCGTCCGTTCTGCAGCCTGTGGTGTATTTCTGGCCTTTCTTGGCAGCTCTGATGTCAGTAGCGTTGATGGCCAGTCGAGGAGCAACGCCCTTTCTTTACTTTCAGTTCTGAGTTCCATGCCGACCGCACTCCATGAAACCCCGGCGACTCCGCGTCGGCAGGCCTGGTCGCTGATTGCCGCATTCACTTTGCTGACCGTGGCCCTGATTGGTGGCAGCCTGCAGGCCTTGCGCGACGACGACTTCCCCAAAACTCAGGCCAACGGCTGGGATGGCTTCTTGCACGGCAGACCCATGCGCGCCCTGGCCGACGATCTGCGCGGTACGCCGGTTGCGGACTGGCTTGGCACGCGCCAGCGCGAGCTGGGTTGGCTGCTGCTCAAGGACCTGGGTCCCCGAGTCAAGCCAGGGTGTGAGGGATGGCTTTTCCTGGGGGATGAGCTGACGGTGCATCCCAACGGGGCCTCAAATGCTGCGCGCCGCGCCGATATTGCACAGACGCTGGTCGAAAGGCTGGCGGCACGTGGCACGCGGGTGGTCATCACGGTCGTCCCCGACAAAACGCGGATCGAGACCGATCGGCTGTGTGGATTGCAGCGTCCGGAAGCCCTGGACCCCCGCTACGCCACTTGGTCAGCGGCCATGACCACTCGGGGGCTGGCAGCGGTAGCACTTGAAGCGCCCTTGCAACAGGTTAAGGCCCGGGTGGGTACCGCCTATGACCGTACCGACACCCACTGGAGCCTGGACAGTGCTCAGGCTGCAGCCCAGGCACTGGCAGACCACCTGCGCTCTCAGGGTTTTACCCCCTCACCAGAAGTTGGCTTCACCGTGACACGCGCTCCAGTTGCACCGCGCTGGGGAGATTTGGTGCGTCTTGCCGGGCTTGATCAACTGTCGCCCAACCTGCGACCCAAACCGGACCAAGTGGCCATGCCGCGTTTTGAGATCAGTGCCCCAGCGGCCCAGGCGACGAGTGCCGATGCCCTGTTTGGGGATGGCCCGGCGGCTGAGCGTATCGCCTTGATCGGTTCTTCCTATTCACGCAACGCCCACTTCGCCGACTGGCTTGCCCAAGCCCTTCGCACCGAGGTGGGCAATCTTGCCCAAGACGGAGGTGGCTTCTCGCAGTCAATGTTGGACTTTCTCAAGCAAGAGGCAAGCGCCGACAGACCGACATCGTGGCTGATTTGGGAAATTCCGGAGCGGGTGCTACAGGATCCAATAGGGGCGGACGAACAAGCTCTTTTGACACAATTGAAAGTGCTCGCGGATAAATGATATGGCCGCTACGGGCTTCGCCCTTCGCTCCTTTCCCCATGCTCAAAACCGAAGCCATGGAGAGCAGTTGGCGTCGGATGCTGAGTTAACGCCCCCACGCCCCAGCTGCCGTTATCGCGCTGGCCCTGTTGCCATCTCGGCAATTGGCTGGCGGCACCACTGACCACCAGGTTTTGAAGGCTCCAGCGCCAAAGCCGGTCGAACTGCTGGCGGTCGCCTTCGATGAGCGCAAAAAACATCGAATAGGACTGCCCTTCGGATGTGGAATGCTTAAGTGCGCTGGAATGGTCGATAACGCGACCATCGGCTTGAATGAAGTCCCGGGAAAAGCGATGCCAGAGCGGCCAAGCGCTGCAAGTGGACGTAGCTCCTGCTGTGCGCTTGGCCTTAATTTCCTGGTTCGCCCCTTGAGCAGGCACAGTCAAGCCAATGGCCAGCGCACCGGTGCATGCAAGTGAGGCAGCGAAGCGAAAGGGCTGTGAACCTCGCCAAAACCTGCGGTCCAGTTTGTTCACTCGGCACATCGGCATCAGTTCTGACTCTTGCCCAGGCGCGCTCGCGCCTGACTGCGCAGCGCCAGGTACATCACCAGGCCGAGCAAGGCGGCGCTGGCGATACCGAGTGCCATCAGCACCAGCGGGTGGCGTGACAAAAACCATTGCGCATGCAGCAGCGGCGGCAGCTTACCGACGTGGTACGACTTTTCCGCCAACAAGCTGGTCACTTGGTCGCCCCGCACCATGGCGACACTGCCTTGGATGCCAGCGAGACGCTCTGGATCAAGTAGCGCATCAATGACCTGGTTTAGACCACCGGGTTGGTCGCTGGAGAGCATCACAACGCTGCGACCACTTTGCAGCGGCGACTCAAATCCAGCGATCACAGCACCTTCCCCGCTGCTGCGAAAAGCCACTTCCGTTCCGCGCACCTGGGCGTCGCTGGCAGGCGTTTCACCCCACCATGAGAAGGCGCGGTACACCACGTCCGAAAGCGCGAAGCTCTTGCCTTGGTCGTCAAAGCGCACGGGCAGGTAGTCGGCCCAACGCTGGTGCAGCGGCTGGCGCTGGCTGGATCCGAAGACCAGAAGATCCTTGTTCTGAAGCGTGTCCACCTGGTCAGCACCTACCACCGTCAGGGCAGCTGCTGGATAGCCCGTGATGCGACCCATCACGCCTGCCAGATTCAGCAACACGCTGTAGTCGCTGATATCTGGTTTGTTGGGCAGCACCACCGCGGTTTCGGACAGGTCGGCCATGCGGGTGAACGGAAATCCGCTGTTGCCAAAAGCCGCGAGATCGGGCATCGCCAGAAAGTGCGGAAAACCCGAAATGTCGATGGTCGAATCGGGCTCGACGGTGCCGCGCGCGTTGTCCAGCACCACGTCTTTGCAAGGGCCCTGCTTGACCATGTCGTGGAAGTAATGGAACTGCAGCTGGGCTTGGGTTGGCAGCTTGAAGAGCGGCACATAGAACTTCTCTTCCGCCAGTACCAATTCGCCCGCTGGCAATACATTGGCTGCTGTGCGACTTAACACGTTTGCATCTCTGTCCGCCATCGGGCGCAGCGGCAGCGCGCGCAAGAACTGCTCGTTGACGTTGACGTTCAGACTGGAGCGATTCTGCGCAGCCGGTGCGTTGTAGCGGTATTTCAGGTTGATCGGCACGCCATCATCTCGCCAGCTGAACAAGGCCGGAGGCAAATTCATGTCAATGCGGATCAGGTCGGGCGTGTAGCCCGAAACATTCAGGGATTTTTTTCCGGCCAACTCGCCAAACTGCACCGGCCGGTGGCTGGGGAGCCAGTTGGGCGCGTCGTAGGGCTGGCGCGGCTTGAGCGGCGTGAATTCGACGATATCAGCGCTCGCACCCGTTAGGGTAGGAGCGCCAATGGCCAAAGCCGCAGCCGCTTTCTTCAGTTCAGCGCCGTCGCGTCCGCGCAGAACCAACAGCTTGCCACGCGGGTCGTTCGGGTTGGCTACTACCGAAACGCTGGAGCCAGTGAACGCGGGCAGCGAAAGACCCGTAGGAGCAGCAGCGCTTCCCATCACCAGCAACAGCCCATTGCCACGCTCGGGCAGCCCGTTGACGCTGACAGGGAAACGAGCACCGCGGTAGCTCGCCAGCGAACCAAACCACGAAGAGAGGGTTGCAGCTGCCTCCAGCGTGGCTTCGTTGGGCGTCTCTGCAAATACCATGGGCAGGACCAGAGGCCGCACATCGCGCCGGTCAAAGAAGGGCTGGGGCAAGCGGGCCAGATCGTTGTCTCTAATCACCGAGACGGTGTTCATCTCCAGAGTGCTGTCGTTGCCGATGTTGGCCCACAGGCTGGTGTGGGCGGGGTCTTCGCAATCAAGTGTGTAGTGGCCGATCAGCTCCAATTGGATGCGGTTGAACTCTGTGATCAGGCGAGCAGGAATCTGAATATCGCGTTGCAGGTTCTTACCGCCATCTTCCTGAGACACGGGAATCGTGTCTGCCAACTGTTCATTGACCAGCACCTTGATGTGCGAGAGGCGAGGCAACAACGCTGGCGAATAGGCGTAATTGAGCCGCAACCGAGCACTGGTCACCACTTCGTCGCTGCGCACACTGAACGGCACACTTGCTGCGCTTCGAATGCCCAGGAGCTTCAACGGGTAAAGCGCGCCGAGTTCACGCAGCGTGACCTCCGTTTTACGTGTGCCAACGGCGGCTCGCACCACGCCCTGTGCGTCGACGGCATCGGTGATAACCGGAGTCGGTGTTTGAGACACAGCCGACGTCATTGATCCAAAGCCGAACAACACCAGTGCTGCAACTTTGGTTAGAGAACCTTGCCATTGAGCGGTTCGAGCAGCGCGGGAGAAGAGCATTGTTTTCATGTGGCAGCGGATGATTTTTTGGATTTGCTGGCTCGCTGAGATCGAAGACTCTGAACTGTATTGGTGGCCAGTTGCCCGATCCCTCGGGCGCCCGTTCGCATCACGCCAACCAAGGAGGTCAGAGGTTTGTCCCGAGACTTCTGCCCCCAGAGGGATAACCAAGCATCGGCACGTGAAAACGTGAGCGCAGAAAGGTCGGCTTGCTGTTGCAAGCTGAGATCGTCGAGTTGCAGACCCAAGCGACCGTCGCCGCTGAACGTGACCACAGCGGGGAAGCTCGCTTCCAATTCTGAACGCGACAGAGAGATCTCTACTTTTGTGCCGTTGCTGAGCAGCACACCGGGAGGCACTGTGAGACCCAGACCGTGTTGCGAAAAATTTTCGGTCTCGCAGCGCAACGCCTTGCCATCCGGTGTGTGCAGAATCGCGGGCAGGGTGGCTGTGACGCGCGGCGTGCTGCGAATCTGACGCGTCTCGCTGGCCACCGCCAAGCTGGCGCTTGCAAGCACCAGGTTGTAGACCGTCCACACCATGTTGATGATCAGTGTGGGCATTTCTTCGCTAGGATCGGTAAAGAGCCGTATGACTCCCACCAGAAAACCCAGCACATTCAGACCCACCAATATCAGGTATGGCCGCGCGATCGACCAGTCAAAAAAAGCCTCTTCAACGGTGCCACCTTTTGCTGTGACGTTGAACTTGCCCAGTTTGGGGTTGACCAGCGCAAACAACACCGGGCGCATGATGTACCAAGCCAGCACCGATTCGTACACCTCGTTCCAAAAGGAGTGCCGAAAGCGCCCTTGAACGCGCGAGTTGGTGATGCTGGCGTGCGCCAAATGCGGCAGTGCGTACGCCGTGATCATCAGCGCAGAGGCCTGAAACAGCTCCGCACCAAAAAACAGGTAAGCCAACGGTGCGGTAAGGAACACCAAGCGCGGCAGGCCGTAGAAGAAATGCAGCATCGCGTTCAAATAGCACAGACGCTGGCCAAACTTTAGGCCAGGGCCGAACAAGGGGTTGTCGACCCGGGCAATCTGCGCCATGCCGCGCGCCCAGCGGATGCGCTGACCGACGTGAGCAGAGAGGCTTTCGGTGGCCAGGCCAGCCGCCTGCGGAATCTCAAGATAAGCTGTGTTGTAGCCCAGCCGATTGAGCTTGAGCGCGGTGTGTGCATCTTCGGTCACCGTCTCGACCGCGACCCCACCCACCTCAAGCAGGGGCCCGCGCCTGAGCACAGCGCAAGACCCGCAGAAGAACGATGCGTTCCACAGGTCATTGCCGTCTTGCACGATGCCGTAGAAAAGTTCGCCTTCATTGGGTATTGTGCGAAACGTGTCGAGGTTTTTCTCAAATGGATCGGGCGAGAAAAACACGTGCGGTGTTTGTAACATCGCGAGCTTGTCATCGCGCAGAAACCAGCCTAAGCAAACCTGCAAAAACGAGCGCGTGGGAATGTGGTCGCAATCGAAGATGGCGATGTAATCGCCATTCGTCACTTTGAGCGCTTCATTCAAATTGCCGGCTTTGGCGTGCGCGTTGTTGTCGCGCGTGATGTATCCCACATTGAGTTCCGCGCAAAAGTCGCGAAACTCGTCACGCTTGCCGTCGTCAAGCACATAGACCCGCAGGCGGTCTGCCGGCCAGTCGATATTCATGGCGGCAAACGCCGTCTGCTTGACCACGCTCAAAGGCTCGTTGTACGTGGGGATGAACACGTCCACGCTGGGCCAAGTGGCCGTGTCTTGCGGCAGCGGCACTGGCTTTCTTTGCAAAGGCCAAGCAGTCTGGAAATAGCCGATCAAAAGCACAGAAAAGGCATAGATTTCGGCCATGACCAAGCCAAAGCCAAGAACAATGTCGAGCGGGTTGTCGAATCCGATGGTGTCGGTCAACCGCCAGTACATGTAGCGAGACGAGGCGGTTACCGAGAGCACCACCATGAAAAGCGTGGTCAGCCGCCCTGGCGTCTTGCGCAGCAACATGGCGATGATGAACGTAATCGCAGAAAACAGTATCTGCTCCTGCAAGTCCAGTGGCACACTAACCACCACCGCAAGCAGCAGCGCCGCAAACCCCACCAGCAGCAACTTGACTGCGGGGTTTTGCAGCCAACTGTTGTGGGTGAGGGAGCGAGCGGCGCGCAACCAGCGCGCTTGCATGCTCTGCGGACGTTCCCTCGCCAGCTCGCCCGCCTGCGTTTCATGCTCGGTCTGCATGTTCATGCGGCTCTTTCTGTGGTGTACAGAAGCTGCTGAAGCCGCTCGGCGCAAGCCATCAGATCGCTGGTAGCCACACTGTCAGGTGCGTAGTCCAAGCTGTTTTGTTGGTAAGCCAAGGCTTCGCGCACCGCTTGGTCTTCATGCACAACACCAAGCATCGCCTCACCATAGTCGGCGCGCATCACGGCTGCGATGTCTTTGGCAAGCTGGCGCCCCGAGTGCAGCTGGTTCAGGACGAACAAACAACCCAGAAACTCGCTGCGCGGTGTGCAGTAGGTGTTGACCAGGCGCTGCATCATGGGAAGCGTTGCGTACGATGCGGCGTCGGCCAGCACCACCACCACCACAATGTCGGCCGCTGTCAGTGCCTGTCGCAGATAGGCAGAGGGGCCAGGCGGTGTGTCAAGCAACACCAGAGCGTCTGGCGGGAGCTCCAATGTGTCCAATTGATCGCTGAGCCAATGGTCATGGTCATCCATCTGGGACTCAAACAACATGCGATCGTGCTCGGTCACCACCCCGTAGGGCAACACATGCAGTCCCGCTTGCCGCGTGATGCAGGCGGTGTACCAGGGCTTGCGCTCCAGAGTCGCGCGAGCCAGGCCGTCCCACTCGCTAGGCGATACACCAAAGTGCAGCGCCAGTGCATTCTGAGGATCGAGGTCTACCGCCAGAACGGGTGCGCTGCCGCAGCGGGCAAGCGCGGCAGAGAGGTTGGCGGCCAACGTGGTCTTGCCCACGCCCCCCTTGGCAGAAACAATGGCTATGCGTTTCACCGCTCACGTTCCCTGTTGGGACGGCAAGCAAGACGGGAGAAAACGGACGTCAGGTCTTCGGCAAGTGGAGCGTCATTGCTGACACCGCTGTGTGGTGCTGACGGATCGGCTCGGACCAGACGCCGAAGGGGCGATGTGCCAACCTGAGATGATCCCTGTGGGACCACGGGAAATGCGGGTGCTGGCGACCGCGATTGTGTTTGCGAAGCGGCCGCCGACAGGAATTCTGATGGCGAAGCTGACTTGGGAGACGGCGCTGCAGCCGGCTGGACAGCCGGCGCCCGCAGCCAGCCGATTGCCCGCTTCACCGCATTGGGCTTTGCGACTTCTGCCAAAGTGGCAGCAGGTATGGGCCACGACGCGCTCGGTGGAACGGTTGCAGGCGTGGGCGTGGGTTCGGTGGTTGGTCGACGGCCGATGTTCCAAACGGAAGGTGCGTGGGCGGTATCGCGCGAATTTGGCGCCACCAATTTGCTGGCGCGCTGCAGCCCCGCAGGTGGCAGCGGGGGCTCGGAATCTGGGGGCGTCAACTGAGCAGGCGGTTCACCTTGATGACGCTGTGTTGGAGCACTTGGTGTTAGATCACCTGTTGACGGTACCAAGGAGCCACGTTCTTGAGCCATTTGGGAGAACAGCGGCCAACGAGAGGACGCTTCTACAGCGCGCGCGGTACGGCCGATCTCACGAAAGGAGTTTGCGTTGCCGCTGAACTGGTCGTACAAGGCGCTGATGTCGTCGGATTTGGGCATGCTGATCTCCAATCAATTTTTTGGCGAATGCTGTGTCGCCCAGCCTCAGCGCGACAGTGAGAAAGAGGCAGATCCCCACGCGTCGGTTGGTTCGCCGGGGGCCACTCTCAGGGAGCCTGCACCAGCGGTGTCAAACCATTTTTGGTAGGCGCCTTGAAGAAAGCCGAGGGACCAGTCGATGTTGCTCTTGTCCATGCCGGCGAGCAGCGGTGCGCAGTGGTGAATGATGCACAGCTGCTCTTTCTGCTGCACCAACGTCACCGAGCCCCAGTCAGCATTGCACCAGACATCGGTCATGCGCTGCTGCAAATCCGACAAGGTGGCGCATGGGCCCAACAGGTGGGCGCACGCAAAGCGCTCGCCCACACGAAACATCAGTTCACGCAGTTCTTCGTTGGACAGGGCCTGCGTAAATTCGGCTGCCAGCGCCTGCAGAAAGCCGCGCCACTGGCGCGAGCACTGGAGCTGAGACAGGTGCTGAGTGGCTTCGCCTGAAAGAGAGTCGTGTGTCGGAGACATGAGCAAAAAATTTGTTTACGGGGCTATCCGCGTCTTCCAGGAACGAGCGATACATTTGATGCGAACGCTCACACTTGGTTGCAAGTTTAGAGAGTAATCGAAATACATCGCGATTTGCAAAGTTGCTGAGCCGTTAAATATGTCCGGATCTGTGATCTGACTTCAGCCTCAACGGTTTGCAGCTCAGCTTGGTGATGCGCCTGATTGCTTGTCGTGAACAGCCCATCGGTCAGAGGTGCCAAGCGATCGTCGCCGTGCGAGTCGGATCTGGTGGGAAGCGATCTCTGATCGCCTTGAGGTGTGGCGCATGGGTGTGCGCGACTTGCTGCGCAAGGAACGCACATTCAACGAACTTGCTGGGCGCCTCGGGCGCGCTCTCAGCAGGCAGGTACCGGCTGAGCGAGCATGCAGCGGACCCGAGCGCTCGCTGATCGGCCGTTGTCCAACTCAATCCACGACCGCCCAAGGCTGAGACAAGCAAGCCCGAAAGAAGCGAGAAATGCTCCCGTCTCACCGCCGCAGAGCGAGCGAATTCGGTCTCAAAGACCCCGCTTTTCCGGCCTTTGGCCCACGTCAATTTGCCTACGCTTGCGCAAGCAGTGGCGGCCATCGGCAGCCCTTGCGCCTTCAATCAAACACAGGGGCAGGTTTTTATGCGCTATTGGGTCATGTGCTGCATCAGCTTGGGCTGCGTCTTGGGCGGACTTGGTTCGGCCAGCGCGTCTGTCACCGCGTCACAACCCGAACCATCGGCGGCGGCGCGTGAAATCGCTGCACGCATCTTGGTCAGCGGTGACCATGGCCGTCGTCCTTTCGCCATCGTCGACAAGAAAGCCGAGCTGTTGTCGCTGTACAACGCCGATGGCCGCGTTCTGGGCACTTCGTCGGTGTTGCTTGGTCAGGTCGTGGGCGACCACTCGTTGCCCGGCGTCGGCGAACGCACGCAGGCGGGGCGCCTGCGGCCGCAAGACAAGACCACGCCTGCCGGCCGGTTTTACTCGACACCTGGAGAAAACCGGAACGGCGAGTCGGTGGTGTGGGTAGAACCCGAAACAGCATTCGCCATCCATCGCCTGCGGCCAGGCGCGGCGCATGCCGACCGGGCACGGCGCCTAGCCAGCACCAACCCGGCATTGAAGCGCGCCTCAGCAGGCTGCGTCGTCGTGCCTGTGGCGTTTTACGAATCGCACGTCCACCCTGTGCTGGGACGCCAGCCGGGTGTCGTTTATGTGCTGCCAGAACGGCCCGGCGCATCTGAACCCGTACCGCTCGGTCTGTAGCCACGCTTGCCTCAGGCCACTTCAGAGTGTCCTTGATGACGCACTGGACTCTTGCGTGGTCATGCGTCATGCGATCCAGGCCTGTTGCGTGATTCGAAAGCGTTTTCGGTCAGCCTCGGCGAGCTCGTGACTTTGTCCGCTTCGTGGTGCTGGCTTCCTTTTCACCTCTCACGCGTCGCATGACCTTGGACGTCGGATAAGTTGCCTGACAGGCACTTGGTCACGTTGTCAAACAAAGAAGGCCGAACACTTCCTGGGGGGCCAAATGGTTGTGCCGCACATGAATGCGATCCGCCATTCAGGTCAGATGGCGCGACGCGCAATTGCGATCAGCGCGAGCTGCCCACGGCAGATCCATGGTGCGGTTCCCATGCCTCACGATGCTGCGATCCTGGTTCCGACTGCCTGTGTTCCGGGTTGGGATTTGGCTGGCAGCAGAAGATCGCAGGTGAGGCAGGCTCCCGGAGGCGGGTGCCTGCAAGGTTTGGGCGCAAACAAGGTCAGCAAAACCGACAACCGCGAGAGAAGCCCACGCGACGGTGAGGTATTCAACTGGATCACGGAAGTTTTTTCGGCTGCAGGCGGTGTATTTCGAACCTACCCGGAGATCCCGACCCATGTTCAGCGCGTGCGGGCGGAGCGCGCGAGGTCTCTTCGAGAGGAAAGATGCAGACCGCTCGCAGGTGTAAGACTTTGCGCACAGCGCGGGCGCAATGGATGAGACCCGAACCGACTCTTGTATGCTGATACGCCAAGCTCATGCTTATTGAAAAGGCCCCTATGTCTCAAACCGCGCGCATCGTCGGCAAAGTGGAGTACCGCGGAGGCGACGGACCCCCTGTGGTGATTCGCGAAGGTCCGGTGGAGGTATCGCTATCGGCCTCCGACGCCACATTGAGCTGGGTCGAGGAGGAAGCTCACGGCTCTGCTGCCATGCCCATCGGGGACTTCAACCGCTACGTGGCGGAAGGGAAGATCGAGCTCGATGGACCGATCCAAGCTGAGGCTTGAGCTGGCAAGAGCTGCAGACATGCGCTCGTGCCGCCCGAGCAGCCAGTGCTGAGTCGGCAGCATGCCTGAATTCAAACAAACAGGGCCCGAACCGTTGCCGGTCCAGGCCCTGTTTGTTTGTGCAGCGTCGAGACGTTTACTTCTTCGCTGGCGGCAGGTCGGTACAACTTCCATGCGCCACTTCAGCCGCCATCCCAATGGATTCCCCAAGGGTGGGGTGCGGGTGAATCGTCTTGCCGATGTCCACCGCATCCGCGCCCATCTCGATCGCCAGCGCCACCTCACCGATCATGTCGCCAGCATGTGTGCCGACCATACCGCCGCCCAAAATCTTGCCGTGGCCGTGAGCCTCGGGTGAGTCGTCGAACAGCAACTTGGTGACGCCCTCGTCGCGGCCGTTGGCAATCGCGCGGCCGGAAGCGCTCCAGGGAAACAGACCCTTCTTGACCTTGATGCCTTGCGCCTTGGCTTGGTCTTCGGTCAGGCCGACCCAGGCCACTTCGGGGTCGGTGTAGGCCACGTTGGGGATCACGCGGGCGTTGAACGCGGCAGCCGCCAGTTCAGCGTTGCCTTGCAGCTCGCCTGCGATCACCTCGGCCGCCACATGCGCCTCGTGCACCGCCTTGTGCGCCAGCATGGGCTGGCCCACGATGTCGCCGATGGCGAAGATGTGGGGCACGTTGGTGCGCATCTGGATGTCGACGTTGATGAAGCCTCGATCGGTCACCACAACGCCAGCCTTCTCGGCGCCAATCTTTTTGCCATTGGGCGATCGGCCCACGGCTTGTAGCACCAGATCGTAGACCTGCGGCTCGGGCGCTTTGCCGCCTGGCTCGGCGCTCTCGAACGTCACCTCAATGCCCTCGGGTATGGCTTTGGCGCCCACCGTCTTGGTCTTGAGCATGATGTTGTCAAAGCGCTTGGCGTTCATCTTTTGCCAAACCTTGACCAGATCGCGATCGGCGCCCTGCATCAGGCCATCGAGCATTTCCACCACATCAAGGCGCGCACCCAGCGTGCTGTAGACCGTGCCCATCTCCAGGCCGATGATGCCGCCGCCCAGGATCAGCATACGCTTGGGCACTTCTTTCAGTTCCAGCGCGCCGGTGCTGTCCACCACGCGCGGATCTTCGGGCATGAAGGGCAGGCTTACCGCTTGCGAGCCAGCGGCGATGATGCATTTCTTGAATGCAATGGTTTGCTTGCCGCCGGTTTTTTCTTGGCCTGTGCCGCTGGTTTCTTCCACCTCAACATGGTTTGCGCCGACAAACGCTGCGTACCCACGCACCGTGGTCACCTTGCGCATCTTGGCCATCGCCGCCAGACCGCCGGTCAGCTTGCCAATCACTTTTTCTTTGTGGGTGCGCAGTTTATTGATGTCGACCTTCGGCGCACCAAAGTCAATACCCAGATCGGCCATGTGGCTCACCTCGTCCATCACCGCGGCCACATGCAGCAGCGCCTTGGATGGAATGCAACCCACGTTCAGACAGACGCCACCAAGCTGCGCATAGCGCTCGACGATCACCACCTTGAGGCCGAGGTCGGCGGCGCGGAACGCAGCCGAGTAGCCGCCGGGGCCGGCGCCGAGCACCAGCAGATCGCATTCCAGATCGGCGGAGCCGCTGAAGCTGGCGGCCGCTGGCGCTGCCACGGGTGCAGCAGCCACTGTTGGCGACGCGGCAGGTGCTGCAGCCGGTGCTGCGGGTGTCGACGCGGGAGAACTGGCTGCGGCAACCGCTTCAGCCGCTTCAGCCGCTTCCAGCGTCAGCACCAGACTGCCCTGTTTGACCTTGTCGCCCAAAGCGACCTTGAGTTCCATCACCACGCCGGCGTGCGACGAGGGAATCTCCATTGACGCCTTGTCGGACTCCACCGTGATCAGGCTTTGTTCGACTTTGATGGTATCGCCAGGTTTGACCAGCAATTCGATCACCGCCACCTCTTCGAAGTCGCCAATGTCGGGAAGTTGAATTTCAATCAGTGCCATCGTTTTTCCCATTCAAACGGGTCAGAGCAAGACCCGGCGGAAGTCGCCAAGAATCTGGCCGAGGTAGGCGTTGAAGCGCGCGGCAGCAGCGCCGTCGATCACGCGGTGGTCCCAGGTCAAGGAGAGCGGGAGCATCAGGCGCGGCGCAAAAGCCTTGCCGTCCCACACCGGCTCCATCTGGCTCTTGCAGACGCCGAGAATGGCCACTTCGGGCGCGTTGATGATGGGGGTGAAGTAACGCCCACCGATGCCACCCAGGCTGGAGATGGTGAAGCTGGCACCGCTCATTTCGGCGGGGCTCAGCTTGCCCTCGCGCGCTTTCTTGGCGAGCTCACCCATTTCCTGGCTGATCTGGAAAATGCCTTTTTTGTCGGCATCTTTGATGACCGGCACCATCAGGCCGTTGGGCGTGTCGGCTGCAAAACCAATGTGGAAATACTGCTTGTAGACCAACGCGTCGCCATCCAGCGAGCTGTTGAACTCGGGGAATTTCTTCAACGCGGCCACGCAGGCCTTGATTAGGAAAGCGAGCATGGTGACTTTGACACCACTCTTTTCGTTTTCTTTGTTGGTCGAGACGCGGAATGCTTCCAGGTCGGTGATGTCGGCATCGTCAAAGTTGGTGACGGCCGGGATCATGACCGCGTTGCGCAGCAGGTTGGCACCGCTGATCTTCTTGATGCGGCCCATCTCCTTGCGCTCAATCGGACCGAACTTGGCGAAGTCCACCTTGGGCCAGGGAATCAAACCCAACTCGGAGCCGCCACCGCCTGAGCCCGCAGACGCGGGCACCTTGGCCACCTGGGCTTGGGTCTGGGCGGCACCGGCCATGACGGCCTTGGTGAAGCTTTGAATGTCATCGGCCGTGATGCGGCCCTTGCGGCCCGAGCCTTTGACCTCAAGCAGCGGCACGCCCAGTTCGCGCGCGAACTTGCGCACCGAAGGCGAGGCGTGCGGCAGGCCGGTCGCGGGAACGGTGGATGGGTTGTGAACCGGGGTTTCTGCAGGCGATGGCGATTTCGCAGCGGCAGGGGCTTCGGCAGGCGCTGCTGCTTTCGCGGCGGTTTGAGCTGGTGCCTGGGCTGGTGACGCAGCAACTGCGGGAGCTGCCGAGGGCGTAGGGCTTGCGCCTTCCAAAATCGCCAACAAATCTCCGATGTTGACCGTATCGCCTACCTTGACCTTGAGCTCCTTGAGCACGCCAGCGTGGCTTGATGGAATCTCCATCGATGCCTTGTCGGACTCGATCGTGATCAGGCTTTGCTCAACCTTGATGGTGTCGCCGGGCTGGACGAAGACTTCGATCACCGCCACGTCTTTGAAGTCGCCGATGTTTGGCACCATGACCTCAATCGGACCGCTGGCGGCCGTTGCAGGCGCAGGCACAGGCGGTGCAGCGGTCGGCGCGGGAGCAGCCGCGGGAGCGGGTGCGGCAGACGGTGCTGCGGCAGTTATCGTAGCTTCTTGCGCCGCTTCCAGCACCAGCACCACCGAACCCTCTTTCACCTTGTCGCCCAAAGCCACGCGCAGCTCTTTGACCACGCCCGCCGTGCTCGACGGAATTTCCATCGACGCCTTGTCGGACTCCACCGTGATCAGCGACTGCTCGGCCGTCACCGTGTCACCGGGTTTGACCAGCAGCTCAATGACCGCCACCTCATCGATATCCCCAATGTCCGGGACCTTCACTTCTACCAATGCCATGTCTGTCTCGCTTATGTCAGTGGGAGACACCTTTTAGCCACGACATCACATCGCTTCGCGATATGCGTCTCTGCTGAAAAGTGCATCCCGTTTTCCGCTTACGCGTAAAGGGGATTCACTTTTTCGGTCTTGATACCGTACTTTTCGATCGCCTCGGCCACCTTGGCCACAGGCACCGCGCCCTCCTCGCTCAGCGCCTTGAGCGCTGCCAGCACGATGTAGTGGCGGTCGATCTCAAAGTGCTCGCGCAGCTTGACGCGGAAATCGCTGCGACCAAAACCGTCGGTACCCAACACCTTGTAGGTGCGGCCCTTGGGGATGAACGAACGAATCTGCTCGGCGTAGTTCTTCATGTAATCGGTGCTGGCAACCACCGGGCCGACGTGCTTGTCCAGCTGCTGGGTAACGAAGGAGACGCGGGGAGCTTCCAGCGGGTGCAGCAGGTTCCAGCGCTCGGCGTCTTGGCCGTCGCGGGTGAGTTCGTTGAAACTCGGGCAGCTCCAGACGTCAGCGGCCACACCCCATTCTTTCTCCAGCAGTTCTTGCGCCGCAATCGACTCGCGCAGGATGGTGCCCGACCCAAGCAGTTGCACGCGCGGCGCAGACCCAGAAGCGCCCTCTTTGCACAGGTACATGCCTTTGATGATCTGCTCTTCGGTGCCCGGCGTGAGACCGGGCATGGGGTAGTTTTCGTTCAGCAGCGTCAGGTAATAGAACACGTTGTCCTGTTGCTCCACCATGCGCTTCAAGCCGTGGTGCAGGATGACACCGACCTCGTGCGCAAAGGTCGGGTCGTAGCTGATGCAGTTCGGAATCGTGCTGGCCAGGATGTGGCTGTGGCCGTCTTCGTGCTGCAATCCTTCGCCGTTGAGCGTGGTGCGGCCCGAAGTGCCACCGAGCAGAAAACCACGCGCTTGCATGTCGCCGGCCGCCCAGGCCAGGTCCCCAATGCGCTGGAAACCGAACATCGAGTAGTACACATAGAACGGCACCATGATGCGGTTGCTGGTGCTGTAACTCGTGGCAGCGGCTATCCAGCTGCTCATGCCGCCCGCTTCGTTGATGCCCTCTTGCAGAATTTGGCCGGCTTTGTCTTCCCGGTAGTACATCACCTGGTCTTTGTCGACTGGGGTGTACTGCTGGCCATCCGGGTTGTAAATACCGATCTGGCGGAACAGGCCTTCCATGCCGAAGGTGCGCGCCTCGTCCACCAAAATCGGCACCACGCGCGCGCCCAGCGCCTTGTCGCGCAGCAGTTGCGTCAAAAAGCGCACATAGGCTTGGGTGGTGCTGATCTCGCGGCCCTCGGCGGTGGGCTCCATCACCGCTTTGAAGGTCTCGATAGACGGCACGGTGAAGCTCTCGTCGGCCTGTGTGCGACGGTGTGGCAAATAGCCGCCCAGCGCCTTGCGCCGCTCGTGCAGGTACTTCATCTCCGGCGTGTCATCGGCCGGCTTGTAGAACGGCAGCTTGGACAGCTCGCTGTCGGGGATCGGGATGTTGAAGCGGTCGCGGAAGGCCTTGATGTCCTCGTCGCCCAGTTTCTTGGTCTGGTGCACCGTGTTCTTGCCTTCACCGACCTTGCCCATACCAAAACCCTTGACGGTCTTGATCAGCAACACGGTAGGCTGGCCCACAGTCTTCACGGCAGCGTCGAATGCGGCGTAAACCTTCTTCGAGTCATGGCCACCGCGGCGCAGGTCGCCGATTTCGTCGTCGCTCATGTGCGCCACCATCTCCAGCGTGCGCGGGTCGCGGCCGAAGAAATGCTGGCGCACATAGGCACCATCATTGGCCTTGAAGGCCTGGTAGTCGCCGTCGTTGCACTCCATCATGATCTTGCGCAACGCACCGTCTTTGTCGGCGGCCAGCAGCGGGTCCCACTGACTGCCCCAGATCAGTTTGATCACGTTCCAGCCCGAGCCGCGGAATTCGCCTTCGAGTTCTTGGATGATCTTGCCGTTGCCGCGCACCGGGCCGTCCAGGCGCTGTAGGTTGCAGTTGATGACGAAGATCAGGTTGTCGAGCTTTTCGCGCGAGGCCAAGCTGATCGCACCCAACGACTCCACCTCATCCATCTCGCCGTCGCCACAGAACACCCAGACCTTGCGGTTCTCGGTGTCAGCGATGCCACGGGCGTGCAGGTATTTGAGGAAGCGCGCCTGGTAGATCGCCATCAGCGGGCCCAGACCCATCGACACGGTGGGGAACTGCCAGAAATTGGGCATCAGCTTGGGGTGCGGGTAGCTCGACAAGCCCTTGCCATCAACTTCTTGGCGGAAGTTGAGCAGCTGCTCTTCGGTCAAACGGCCTTCCATATAAGCGCGGGCGTACACGCCGGGCGACACATGGCCCTGAATGTAGAGGCAGTCGCCGCCGTGGTTTTCACTCTCAGCGTGCCAGAAGTGGTTAAAGCCAGCACCGAACAGGCTGGCCAGCGAGGCAAAAGAGCCGATGTGACCACCCAGATCGCCGCCGTCGGGCGGGCTGAGCTTGTTGGCCTTGACCACCATGGCCATCGCGTTCCAGCGCATGTAAGCGCGCAGTCGCTGCTCAATTTCCAGGTTGCCTGGCGAGCGCGCTTCTTGCGCCGTCTCGATGGTGTTCACATAACCGGTGTTGGCGGAAAACGGCAGGTCCACGCTGTTTTGGCGCGCTTCTTCCAACAGTTGCTCGAGCAAGAAATGCGCGCGCTCGGGGCCTTCACGCTGAATCACAGCCAGCAGCGCCTCCTTCCACTCATGGGTTTCCTGGGTATCGAGGTCACTTGCACCACGGCCATCGAGAGCGTCTGACGCTGACATGTTTGTCTCCAATTGGTTTTTGAAACGAGCCTAAAGCGCTGCTTGCACTCTGTCATGAATTTTCCCACAGCTGTTTTTTAATTTCAACATATGCTTCTAGTTTTTATATTGTGATATTTCAAAAGAAGACTTTACCGACTGTCACGTAGACTCGAAGCGCCATGAAACCACCCTCGGCTCCCACCGCTGCGCCAGCGGCCTCCTCTTCGCCCAGTGCTTGGTGGAAACGCTGGTGGCGGCGCCTGCCGCCCTCGCGCCAAGACCGGGTGGCCACCCTCGCACCATTGCTCGCGGTGCTGCTGTTTCTCAGCGCCATTGTGGTGTCCATCACCTACCTGCGTTACGAGGAGCTGGAGCGCGAGCAGGAAACACTGACTCGTGACGTTGAATACGCGCAACAGCGCTTGCGCCTTCGCCTGCTGGAACGCCAAGAGCAGCTGATGCGTTTGGCGCGCGACATCGACAACCGGGAAATTGCCGCCGCCGAGTTCGAGTTCCAGGTCGAGTCATTGATCAGCCAGTTTCCGGAGCTGTTGGCGATCAGCTGGGTAGACGCCCGGCGCACGGTTGTGGCCACCTACGCGTCACCCAGCACCCCGCCCGCACTGGTTCGGCAGCCTGGGACCGTGCTCACGCACGAGGACACCGATGGCTCGTTCGATCTCGCGCGCGACCTGCGCCAGCCGGTGTACTCGCGCCCGTTGGGCGAAAACCCGCGCATTGCCACACTGCAGCTGCAGGTGCCCCTGAGCGAGCAGGGGCGCTTTGCCGGCACGGTGATGGGTGAGTACGCGGTCGACGGCCTGATGCGCTTTGGCATGCCGTCCGAAATCATGTCGCGCTATGCGGTGGCGCTGGTCGACGACCGCGATCGGGTGCTTGCAGGGAGTTTGCAAGACGACCCAGAAGTGGCTCGCCTTGTGCCTTGGTCCAACCAGCCGCTGGAGTACGCGGTACCGATCTCGCCAGTGGGCAACGGGCTCATCATCAAGGCGCAGGGCTACCGCACCTCCAAAGACATCGTGGGCAGCAGCTTCCTCTGGGTGATTGGCGCACTCAGCGCGCTCACTGTGTGGATGCTGCTGGGCACCTGGCGGCACATCCGCCGACGGGTACAGGCGCAGCAGGCCTTGCTGTCAGAAACCAATTTCCGCCGCGCGATGGAAAACTCCATGCTAACCGGCATGCGGGCGCTTGATTTGCAGGGCCGCATCACCTATGTCAACCCCGCGTTTTGCTCCATGACCGGCTGGACCGAGGGCGAGCTGGTGGGCCGCACCGCGCCGTTCCCCTATTGGCCCGAAGCCGACCACGATGTCTTGACCGCGCGGCTGGAAGACGAGCTCAAAGGTCGCTCGATACCCGGCGGCTTCGAGGTGCGCGTGCGACGCCGCGACGGCAGTATTTTCGATGCCCGCATGTATGTCTCGCCGCTGATCGACCCCAAGGGCCACCAAAGCGGTTGGATGACCTCGATGACCGACATCACCGAACCCAAGCGGATCCGAGAAGAGCTCTCGGCGTCTTACGAGCGCTTCACCACGGTGCTGGAGAGCTTGGACTCGGCAGTGTCGGTGGCACCCTTGGGCAGCGAGGAGACGCTGTTTGCCAACAAGATGTACCGCCTGTGGTTCGGCACCCGCAGCGTGGGCCACCGCCAGTTGGTCGACCTCGCAGGGCGCCGCCCCAGCCCCAGCCCCGACGAGGGCGATGCGGTCGACGCCTTCGCTGGCATGCCGACCGACACACTGCCCGACGCTGGCTCGGAAAACGCCGAGGTGTTTGTCGAGCAGCTCGATCTGTGGCTGGAGGTTCGCACACGCTACCTCACCTGGGTTGACGGGCGCTTGGCGCAAATGGTGATCGCCAGTGACATCACCTCACGGCGCAACGCCGAGACTCTGGCCGCGCGACAGGCCGAGCGCGCGCAAACGGCCAGCAGGCTGATTACCATGGGCGAGATGGCGTCCAGCGTGGCGCACGAGCTCAACCAGCCGCTGACCGCCATCAGCAACTACTGCAACGGCATGATCTCGCGGGTGCAGGAGCAACGCATCACGCAGGACGAGTTACTCGGCGCGCTGGACAAAACCGCTCGCCAAGCCCAGCGCGCGGGCCAGATCATCCACCGCATCCGCGCCTTCGTGAAACGCAGCGAACCCAATCCCACCCTGTCGGAGGTGGCGCCGATGGTGAGCAACGCGATCGAGCTGGCCGACATCGAGTTGCGGCGCCAACAAATACGCCTGAGTCCTTATGTAGCCATGCGGCTGCCACAACTCATGGTGGACCCGATTCTGATTGAGCAGGTGCTGATCAACCTCTTGCGCAACGCCGGTGATTCGATCGCGCAGGCTGCCCGGCCCAACAGCGAGCGCGCCATTGAACTGCGTGTGGGCCCAGCCCAGATCGACGGCGCCGAAGTGGTCGAGTTTTCAGTGAGCGACACTGGGCAAGGGGTTCCCGATGAGCTGGTCGAGCGCATCTACGACGCCTTCTACACCACCAAGCGCGAAGGCATGGGCATCGGCCTCAAACTGTGCCGCAGCATCGTCGAGTCGCACCACGGCAGGATGCAGGTACGCAACCTCTACAATGACTCCGAAGTGGTGGGCTGCTGCTTCAGCTTCTGGATTCCCGTGGTCTCAAGACTGCGTGCCGAGCCCGAGCAGCTGGATACAACCTCAATGTCGTTGCCGGAACCAGAAAGAGCGAGATGAGTTTGATCCCCAAAAAAGGCACGGTCTACGTTGTTGATGACGACGAAGCGGTGCGCGATTCTTTGCAATGGTTGCTGGAAGGCAAAGATTTTCGGGTGCGTTGCTTTGAATCGGCAGAGGCCTTTCTCAGCCGCTACGACGCGCGCGAAGTCGCCTGCCTGATCGCCGACATTCGCATGGGCGGCATGACCGGCATGGAATTGCAAGAGCGCCTGATGGAACGCCACTCGCCACTGCCCATCGTCTTCATCACGGGCCACGGCGACGTGCCGATGGCGGTCGAGTCGATGAAAAAGGGTGCGCTCGATTTCATCCAGAAACCGTTCAAGGAAGACCAGCTGGTCGGGCTGGTCGAGCGCATGCTGGAAACCGCCAAAGAGGCGTTTGCCACCCACCAGCAGGCCGCCAGCCGCGACGCCTTGCTGGCCAAACTCACCAGCCGCGAGGCACAGGTGCTGGAGCGCATCGTCGCCGGGCGCCTCAACAAACAAATTGCAGACGACCTGGGCATCAGCATCAAAACGGTGGAAGCGCACCGCGCCAACATCATGGAAAAATTGGGCGCCAACACGGTGGCTGATTTGCTGAAAATTGCGCTCGGTCCCACCGCCGCGAAAGCCTGACTTCAAATGCTTTTCCACCAACGCCCGCCGACCTGTTTCGGCGGGCGTTTCTGTTTCAACAACGTACGCCCTCATCACCATGACCGCCCAATTGATTGACGGCAACGCCCTCTCTCGCCAGCTTCGTACTGATGTCGCAGCCCGAGCCGCAGCGCTTGAAGCCAAGGGCGTGACGCCCGGCTTGGCGGTGATCCTGGTCGGCAACGATCCGGCATCAGCCGTGTATGTGCGCAACAAGGTGAAAGCTTGTGCCGAGACTGGCATCCATTCGGTCTTCGAGAAATACGACGGCACGCTGAGCGAGACCGATCTGCTGGCTCGCATCGAGGCGCTCAATCAAGACCCCAGCATCCACGGCATCCTGGTCCAGATGCCGCTGCCCAAACACATCCACCCACAGCGTGTGATCGAGACCATTTCGACCGCCAAGGATGTGGACGGTTACTCGGTGCAAAGCGCGGGCGACCTGATGGCTGGCCTGCCCGGCTTTCGGCCGTGCACACCCTACGGTTGCATGAAGCTGATTGAGACCACCGGGATTGATCTCAAAGGCAAGCACGCGGTGGTGATCGGGCGCAGCAACACCGTGGGCAAACCCATGGCGCTGCTGCTGCTGCAGGCCAACGCCACAGTCACCATCTGCCACAGCAACACACCCGACATTGGTGCCTTCACCCGCCAGGCCGATGTGGTGGTGGCCGCCGTCGGACGGCGCAATGTGCTAACGGCAGGCATGGTCAAACCCGGCGCGGTGGTGATCGATGTAGGAATGAACCGCGACGACGCTGGCAAGCTCTGCGGCGACGTGGATTTTGAGGGCGTGAAAGCGGTAGCGGGCCACATCACGCCGGTGCCCGGCGGCGTCGGTCCCATGACCATCACCATGCTGATGGTGAACACGCTGACCTCAGCCGAACGCGCGGCTGGTTGATCGGGTTCAGCGCTTGGCGGTATGGGCCGCGCTCAACCGCCACAGCAAAACGCCAGCACAGAGCCACTGGCCCAGCACCATCAGGCTGCCCAGCGTGTGCCACAGCCGAAGATCGCCGCCACTGGCGCGCGCTGTCACGATGCGCTGCGCCACGCCAAATTCTTGCAGCAAGGCCAGCATCATTGCGAAGATCAGCCAGCCCATGCTGGTCAGAATGCGTTGCTGACGTTCAGCTTCTTCAGGCGACGCATTTCCCCGATCCTGCCGACCTCGCTCGCTGCGCAACAGCAGCAGCAAAGCCAAACCCAGCAGCAGCCCAGCCCAACACTGCAGCGAAAACAACCGTGCCGCCACCGGCCCAGCCAGGGCGGGACTGCCCAGGCTGGCGAACAACGTGGGAACCGCCACAAAGCTCAGGCTGGAGATGCCACCCCACCACAGGGCAGCAATTGCCAGCTGCAACCGGACCAACAGCACGGCTTGGGCGCTTCAGGCGTAACGCACGCCCACAATCTCGTAGCGTTTGGTGCCACCCGGTGCCTCTACCACCGCCACGTCGCCCTCTTCCTTGCCGATCAGTGAGCGCGCGATGGGGCTGCCGATATTCACCAGACCCAGCTTGATGTCGGCCTCGTCTTCACCCACGATCTGGTAAGTGACCTTGGCGCCGCTGGCTTCATCCTCCAAATCCACCGTGGAGCCGAACACCACCCGGCCCGACGCATCCAGCGTGGTCGGGTCGATGATTTGCGCAGCCGACAGTTTGCTCTCCACCTCGGCGATGCGCCCTTCGATGAAACCCTGGCGGTCTTTGGCGGCTTCGTACTCGGCGTTCTCACTCAGATCGCCTTGTGCCCGCGCCTCGGCAATCGCGTTGATCACCCAGGGGCGGTCCACCGTCTTGAGTTTGAGCAGCTCGGCCTTGAGCTTTTCGGCACCGCGCAGGGTGATGGGAATGGTCGTCATGGCTACGCTCCAACAAGCTTGCGGCCCGCCGCGCAGCAAAGGCACGGTACGGGCAAAAAAAGGAAACCGCCGAGCGTTACCGGTCGGCGGTGATGTGGGGCAATTATGCCTGCAACCCAGGCCTGTTCAAGCCGTCTGCAGGCTGCTGTCCAGCGCCGTGCGCATTGGGGTCAGGCAGCAAGTTGCGCGTGCATCTCCTGCACCGAAATCACACCCAAACTGTCCAGGTATGCCATGCCTTCCACGGCCGCCTCAGCCCCAGCGATGGTGGTGTAAGTCGTCACCCGGGCCAGCAGCGCCGAGGTGCGGATGGCACCCGAGTCGGCGATGGCGTTGCGCCGCTCTTCCACCGTGTTGATCACCAGAGAGATGTCGTTGCTCTTGATCATGTCCACGATGTGAGGACGACCTTCAGTCACCTTGTTCACCGTGCCCACTGCAATCCCTGCTGCTGTGATGGCCGCTGCCGTGCCGCGCGTGGCCACGAGCTGAAAACCCATCTCAGCCAGCTGGCGCGCGATCTCGACTGCACGGGGCTTGTCGCTGTTCTTGACCGTCAGGAAAACCTTGCCAGACGGTGTGCCGTCGGCCTTTTGGGGGCGCGGCAGGTGGGTGCCGGCACCAATCTGGCTTTTCACGAAAGCCTCGCCAAAGGTCTTGCCGACGCCCATCACCTCGCCGGTGGACTTCATCTCGGGGCCGAGGATGGTGTCAACACCTGGAAATTTCACGAACGGAAATACCGCTTCCTTGACACTGAAATACGGTGGGTGCACCTCGGCGCCAATGCCCTGCTGGTCCAGCGTCTGGCCCGCCATGCAGCGCGCTGCCACCTTGGCCAGCTGGATGCCGGTGGCCTTGGAAACAAAGGGCACGGTGCGTGAGGCGCGCGGGTTCACTTCGAGCACGAAGATCACGTCTTTCTTGGCGCCGTCCGCATCCGTTTCCTGAATCGCGAACTGCACATTCATCAAGCCCACCACGTTCAAACCCTCGGCCATCGCGGCGGTCTGGCGCTTGAGTTCCTCGACCGTTTCTTTGGACAGGTAGTAGGGTGGCAGCGAGCAAGCCGAGTCACCGCTGTGCACGCCAGCTTGTTCGATGTGCTCCATCACGCCACCGATGAAAACGCGCCCGGCGGTGTCGCGGATCACATCGACATCGCATTCGATCGCGTCGTTCAGGAAGCGGTCGAGCAGCACCGGCGAGTCGTGGCTCACCTTGACCGCCTCGCGCATGTAGCGCTCCAGGTCGCGCTGCTCGTGCACGATTTCCATCGCGCGACCGCCCAGCACATAGCTGGGGCGTACCACCAGCGGATAGCCCAGCGCAGCGGCTTTTTCCAACGCGTCGGCCTCGGTGCGAGCGGTGGCGTTGGGTGGCTGGCGCAGGCCCAGTTCGTGCAGCAATTTCTGGAAGCGCTCGCGGTCTTCGGCGGCGTCGATCATGTCGGGGCTGGTGCCAATGATGGGTACGCCCGCAGCTTCCAGGCCCAGCGCGAGCTTCAAAGGCGTCTGGCCACCGTATTGCACGATCACGCCGACCGGTTTTTCCTTGTCCACGATCTCCAGCACGTCTTCCAACGTGAGCGGCTCGAAGTACAGGCGGTCGCTGGTGTCGTAGTCGGTGGATACCGTCTCGGGGTTGCAGTTGACCATGATGGTCTCGAACCCGTCTTCGCGCAGGGCGAGTGCGGCGTGCACACAGCAGTAGTCGAACTCGATGCCCTGACCGATGCGGTTGGGACCACCGCCGAGCACCATGATTTTCTTGTTGTTGGTGGGTTCGGCTTCGCATTCACCGTCGCCATTGCCTTCGTACGTCGAGTAGAGGTAGGCGGTGTCGGTGGCGAACTCGGCCGCGCAGGTGTCCACCCGCTTGTACACAGGGCGGATGTTGTCGGCAATGCGGCGCTCGCGCACTGCTTTTTCGTTGGTCTTGAGCAGCTTGGCCAGGCGCCGATCTGAAAAGCCTTTTTGTTTCAGGCCACGCAGGGTGGCGGTGTCGATAGCGTCCAGCGCGGTTTTTTCCAGCTGCAACTCGATCTTCACGATCTCTTCGATCTGCACCAAAAACCACGGATCGATCTTGGTGAAGTGGTGGACCTCTTCCATCGTCCAGCCGGCGGCAAACGCGTCGCCCACATACCAGATGCGGTCGGGTCCCGGTGTGCCCAGCTCGCGCTCCAACGTTTCGCGGTCCTGGGTTTTTTCGTTCATGCCGTCCACGCCCACTTCCAGGCCACGCAGGGCTTTCTGGAACGACTCCTGGAAGGTGCGGCCCATGGCCATGACCTCGCCCACGCTTTTCATCTGCGTGGTGAGGCGGCTGTCGGCGGTTGGGAATTTCTCGAAGGCAAAACGCGGGATCTTGGTGACCACATAGTCGATGCTGGGCTCGAAGCTCGCGGGTGTAGCACCACCGGTGATCTCGTTGCGCAGCTCGTCCAGCGTGTAGCCCACCGCCAGCTTGGCCGCCACCTTGGCAATTGGAAAGCCGGTGGCCTTGGACGCCAGGGCAGACGAGCGCGACACACGCGGGTTCATCTCGATCACAACCATGCGGCCATCTTTGGGGTTGATCGAGAACTGCACGTTGGAGCCGCCGGTGTCGACACCGATCTCGCGCAACACGGCAAGACTCGCGTTGCGCAGGATCTGGTATTCCTTGTCGGTCAGCGTCTGGGCGGGGGCCACAGTGATCGAGTCGCCGGTGTGCACACCCATCGGGTCGAGGTTTTCGATGGCGCAGACGATGATGCAGTTGTCCGCCTTGTCGCGCACCACCTCCATCTCGTACTCTTTCCAGCCCAGCAGCGATTCTTCGATCAGCAGCTCGTTGGTGGGCGAGGCCTCCAGGCCGCGCTTGCAAATGGTCTCGAATTCTTCCGGGTTGTAGGCGATGCCGCCACCGCTACCGCCCAACGTGAAGCTGGGTCGAATCACGGTCGGGAAACCCAGAGTTTTTTGCACGGCCCAGGCTTCGTCCAGGCTGTGGGCAATGCCCGAGCGCGCCGAACCCAGGCCGATCTTGGTCATCGCATCTTTGAATTTCAGCCGGTCCTCGGCCTTGTCGATCGCCTCTGGTGTAGCGCCGATCAGCTCCACGTCGTGCTTCTCCAGCACGCCGTTGTGCCACAGATCGAGAGCGCAGTTCAGCGCGGTCTGGCCGCCCATGGTCGGCAGGATGGCGAAACCGCCAGCGCACAGCGGGCGCTCTTTGGCGATGATTTTCTCTACCGTCTGCCAGGTGATGGGCTCGATGTAGGTGACGTCGGCCGTGGCCGGATCGGTCATGATGGTCGCCGGGTTGCTGTTGATCAGCACCACGCGGTAGCCCTCTTCACGCAGCGCCTTGCAGGCCTGCACCCCCGAGTAATCGAACTCGCAGGCCTGGCCGATGATGATGGGGCCGGCGCCGATGATGAGGACGGTTTGGATATCGGTTCTTTTGGGCATGGCGGTCCGGTGGCGGTGCGTTGGTGTCGGTAAAAGTTCAGCGTGTGGCTCAGTGCTGGCTGCGGCTGTCCAGGTGGTTGAGCAAGGCTCGCAGCCGCTCAGCGGGCACGTTTTTCTGCATCAGCTGCAGCAACCCATCGCCTTCGATCATGGGCCGCAGCACCTCGGCCTCGGCGGGATAAAAGTTCACATCCCAAGCGGCGAGCTCGGTGTTGAAGGTCTCGTCATCCCATGTCTTGCCTTTGGCCAGCAGCGTCACCAGCGGCATGGTCTTGTTCTCAACGAAGGACTTGCGGTAAGGCTTTTGCGCCCAGCGTTGGGCAAACCATTCTTTGTGCGGCGTCGGCAGCGAGAGCATGCGCTTGGCAATCGCCTTCTCGACCGCAAACACCGGAAAACTGAACAGCTTCATGTCACTCCTGGGCGGTTGTCGCCATCACAGGCTGGCGGTGGCCAGCTTGACCCCGAAGCCAACAAACAAAACGCCCACGCCACTGGCCAAACCGGCCGACAAGCGCCGACGCGCACGAAATGTCTGAGCGAGATGCGCGCCACCCACGATCAACACCGACAGGTACACGGCACTGAACAGCATGACGATGACACTCAGGATCAGGAACGGCACAGCTGGTGTCGCATATGTCGGGTCAATGAACTGCACAAAGAACGACAGCAGAAACAAAATCGCCTTTGGGTTGAGCAGGCTGATGAGCAAGGCGCGCTGAAACGGGCTGGCAGCGGGTGCCGCTGGTTGCGCGGGCAACCGCGCTGCGTCAGACGCGACCTGCTGGAACCCCTCACGAAGCGTGTTGCGGATCAGGCTGAGGCCCAGCCAGGTGAGGTAGGCAGCGCCAGCGTACTTCACCACCATGAAAAGGGCAGGATAGGTGTGCAGCAGCGTGGCGGCGCCGAGCGCAGTCAACAGCAGCAACACGGTGTCGCCCACAAAAACGCCAGTCGCTGCCTGGTAACCGACTTTGACGCCTCGGGCGCTCGCCACCGCCAGCACAAACATCGAGTTCGGCCCTGGCAGCAAGATGATGCCCAGCGCACCGAGGGCGTAGGTCCAGATGTCGGTGACACCGTAAAAACTCATGCGGCTTTTTCCATCAGACCGATGAAGCGGTCGAACAGGTAGCCGATGTCGTGCGGGCCGGGCGAGGCCTCGGGGTGGCCTTGAAAGCAGAACGCAGGCCTGTCGGTGCGGGCCAGCCCTTGCAGCGTGCCATCGAACAGGCTGATGTGGGTGGCACGAAGGTTCGGGGGCAAGCTGGTTTCGTCAACCGCAAAACCATGGTTCTGGCTGGTGATGCTGACGCATCCGCTGTCCAGATCCTTCACCGGGTGGTTGGCGCCGTGGTGGCCAAACTTCATCTTGAAGGTCTTGGCGCCGCTGGCCAGCGCCAGGATCTGATGACCCAGGCAAATGCCAAAGGTGGGCACACCGCTGTCGATGATCTCGCGCGTTGCGGCAATGGCGTAGTCGCAAGGCTCAGGGTCGCCGGGCCCGTTGGATAGAAACACGCCGTTGGGTTTGAGCTTGGCCACGTCGGCGGCCGACGTCTGCGCGGGCACGACCGTGACCTTGCAGCCCCGGTCAGCCAGCATCCGAAGGATGTTGAACTTGACACCAAAGTCATAGGCCACCACGTGAAATTTCGGCGCGATCTGCTCGCCATAACCAAACCCCAGTTGCCATTCGGTCTGGGTCCAGGAGAAGGGCTCTGTGGTCGTGACCACGCGCACCAGATCCTGGCCCGCCATATTGGGTGCACCGCGCGCGGCAGTGATCGCTTGTGCACAGTGGGCGTCGGTGATGGGCTCGCCCAGCGGCAACGCGAGGATGCAGCCATTCTGCGCGCCATGGGTGCGCAAGCGGCGCGTGAGCGCCCGGGTGTCGATATCTGCAATCGCCACCGTGTTCTCGCGCAACAAATACTGCGACAACGTCTCCGTGCTGCGGAAATTCGAGGCCAACAGCGGCAGGTTTTTGATGATCAGGCCGGCAGCGTGAATACGGCTGGCCTCCACGTCTTCCGGGTTGACACCGGTGTTGCCAATGTGCGGATAGGTCAGGGTGACAATCTGCTGGCAATAGCTCGGATCGGTCAGGATTTCTTGGTAGCCAGTGAGCGAGGTGTTGAACACCACCTCGCCGGTGGTGTGGCCGGTGGCACCGATGGAAGAGCCGGTGAAGACGGTGCCGTCAGCGAGCGCAAGAAGGGCTTTCGGGTGGACGGGCAGCAAGGTGTTCTCCAGAGATTTTTTGAGCGCACCCGAGCCCGAAACAAGACACAACCGGGGGAAATCGGGCCGGTCAGTCGTGCGTCGGGCCTGCCGAGCATCGATGCAAGGCCGGCTGCCAGGGCTGGCAGCCAGAGAGACGCGGGAGCCGCGTCGGGTGCGGGTAAACCCCGGAATTATAGCGACAGAGGCTGCGCTATTCGTCTGTCAACTGGCGGCCAGGCCGTGCAGACTTGCGCTGCAAATCAGCACGGCACAACGCACACCAGCGGCGCCATGGCCATAGGGCGCTCAGCGCGCCGCAGCGCTAGCGTGCAGGCAGATCGCGGCGGCGGCCGCCACGTTCAGCGACTCCTCGCCGCCCGGCTGCGCAATGCGCACCGAACGCGCCGCCAGCCTGGCCAGCGCCGGGGCCACGCCCTGCCCCTCATGCCCGAGCACCCAGGCGCAGGGCCAGGGTAGCGCGGCCTGGTGCAGAAAATCGCCTTCGTGCGAGCTGGTGACCAGCAACGGAAGACCGGCAGCCGCGACCTCATCGCTCGACAAGCCTTCCACCAAATTCAGCGCAAAGTGCGCGCCCATGCCCGAGCGCAACACCTTGGGCGACCAGAGCGCCGCCGTGCCCTTGATCGCCAGCACCTGGCCGAAACCCATGGCGGCGGCGCTGCGCAGGATGGAGCCGACGTTGCCCGCGTCCTGCAAGCGGTCGAGCACCACGCTGGCCACACCCGGCTGTACACGGAGCTCAGACGGCAGATCCCAGACAAAGCCAATCGGCGCGGGCGACTCCAGACCGCTGATTGCGCCCATCAGTGCGTCGGGCACCAGGTGCACCTTGGGCGCGGCCTGGCGCAGGGCTTGGTCAGCCTGCGGCCAATACGCCTCGGTGAACATCGCCAGTGCGGGCCGCTGACCGCGCGCCAGCAGTGCCTGGCACAGGTGCTCGCCCTCCAGCCACACCTGGCCTTGCTTGCGGTAAGCGGTGGTGTCGTGCGCCAGCAGGCGCAGCCGCTTGATGAGCGGGTTGTCGCGCGAGACGATGACCTGCGGCACGGGTGGCGTGGTCATGCCGCATCCGCCTGGCGCTGCAGCGCCCGAGCCACGGGCGCAAACGAGCGGCGGTGCACATCAAGCGGACCGAGGGTTTGCAGGGCCAGCATGTGCTGAGCGGTGCCATAGCCCTTGTGGCGATCGAATCCGTAGCCTGGATACACGGCGTGCAGCTCATCAAGCAGGCGGTCGCGCGCGACCTTGGCCAGGATGGACGCCGCAGAAATGGCTGGCACCAGGGCGTCGCCAGACACCACCGCCTCGGCCAGCACCTCCAGCGACGGCAGGCGATTGCCGTCAACAAGCACCTTGTTCGGCTTCAGGCGCAGCCCCTTCACCGCACGCTGCATGGCGAGCATCGTGGCCTGCAGGATGTTCAAACGGTCGATCTCTTCCACCGAGGCCTGCGCGATGCTGCAACACAGCGCCTTGGCCCGGATTTCATCAAACAACTGCTCGCGCCGGCGCGGGCTCAGTTGCTTGGAGTCGGCCAAACCTTGAATGGGCGCACGCGCATCCAGGATGACCGCAGCCGCCACTACCGGCCCGGCCAGCGGGCCGCGACCGGCCTCGTCCACACCAGCGATCAAACCGGGCATGTCCCAAATCAGCCGAGCCTGTTCAGGCTGCAAGAATTTTCTCGATCGCATCGGTGGCCAGTTGGGCGGTGTTGCGGCGCAGGGTGTGGTGCAGCGTCTCGAAGCGTTGCTGCAAGGCGGTGATTCTCTCAGGCGCGTCAAACCAGTCGAGCACCGCCTGGGCCAGTGCCTTTGGCGTGGCCGCGCCTTGCAGCAGCTCAGGCACCACAAAGTCTTGGCAAAGGATGTTGGGCAAGCCCACCCAAGGCTGCATTTGCTGGCGCCGCATGATCTGCCACGACAAGGCGTTCATGTTGTAGGCGATCACCATCGGCCGCTTGAACAGCGCCGCCTCCAGGGTGGCGGTGCCGCTGGCGATCAAGGTCACGTCGCAAGCCGCCAGCGCGGTGTGCGATTGACCCGCCAGCACCTGCACCGATGGGCCGAGGCCACTGGCCTGCGCCAAGGCAGCCATGCGCTCTCGCAAGGCTGGCACGGCGGGCACGACAAAACGGGTGGCGGGCCTAGTCGCGAGAATGCGGACCGCCGCATCGAAGAAGCGCTGCCCCAGGTACTGCAGCTCCGAGTTGCGGCTGCCCGGCAACAGCGCCACCACATCGCCGTCGGCCGGCAGACCCAGCGCGGCGCGGGCAGCGGCTTTGTCGGGCTGCAACGGAATGACCTCGGCCAGCGGGTGCCCCACATAGGTGGACGCGATGCCATGCTGCGCCAGCAGCGCGGGCTCAAACGGAAAAATGCACAGCACATGGTCGGCACTGCGGCGGATTTTCGCTACCCGCTCGGGCCGCCAGGCCCAGACCGACGGGCAGACGAAATGCACTGTGCGCACACCTTGCGCTTTGAGGTCGGCCTCGAGGTCGAGGTTGAAATCGGGTGCGTCCACGCCGATGAACAGATCTGGCCGCTCGGCGCCCAGCAAGCGCTCGCGCAGCTGGTGGCGAATCGCCACAATACCCCGGTAGTGGCGCAGCACCTCGATGTAACCGCGCACCGCCAGCCGTTCGCTCGACCACCAGGCGTCAAACCCCTGCTCTGCCATGCGCGGGCCGCCGATGCCATAGCTGCGGTGGCTTGGCCAACGCTCACGCATGCCGCGCAGCAACAGCCCTGCCAGCAGGTCGCCCGAGGTCTCGCCCGCCACCAGGGCAAACCGTTGGCTGTCTTCCATGGGAACTCAGCGGACGATGCCGCGCCGGGGTGAGCTCTGCTTGAGGAAGTCGAGCATCAGCGCCACATCGGGCGCTATGTCGGACGCTGCAGCGGGCGTTTTTTCGGGCAGCGCAGCGATCTCCTCCATCGCATGCTCCAGCGTGAGATCGCCGCGGTACAGGGCCTTGTGCATCGCTTTCACCGCAGCAATGCGCTCGGGCGAAAACCCACGGCGACGCAGGCCCTCAAAATTCATGGAGCGAGCTTTGGCCGGCTGGCCCTGGCACATCACAAACGGCGGCAGATCGGCAAACAGCAACGAGCCCATGGCGGTCATGGCGTGTGCGCCGATGCGCACAAACTGGTGCGCCACCGTGAAGCCACCCAGGATGACCCAGTCGCCAACCAGCACGTGGCCAGCCAGCTGCGTGTTGTTCGCAAAAATCGTGTGGTTGCCCACCCGGCAATCGTGCGCCAAATGCACATAGGCCATGATCCAGTTGTCGTCGCCCACCGAGGTGACCGCACCGCCACCCGGCGAGCCGATGTTGAAGGTGCAGAACTCGCGCACCGTGTTGCGCTCGCCGATGTGCAGCTCGCAAGGTTCACCCGCGTACTTCTTGTCTTGCGGCACCGCGCCGAGCGAGTTGAACTGGAAGATGCGGTTGTCGCACCCGATGGTGGTGTGGCCCTCGATCACACAATGCGCGCCGATCGTCGTGCCCGCGCCCACCTTCACGTGGGGCCCGATGACGGTGTAGGGACCAACCAAAACCGAGCTGTCGAGCTCGGCGGCCGGGTCCACCAGGGCGGTGGCGTGGATGAGCGTCACGGTCACATTCCCGAACAGGTCAGGCGATGGTGCGCATGGTGCACATCAGCTCGGCTTGGCAGACGATATTCCCCTGCACCCGGGTCACCCCGGTGAACTTGAAAATGCCGGCTTTCATGCGGTCCAGCGTCACGTCCATGATCAACTGATCGCCTGGCTCCACAGGCCGCTTGAAGCGCGCGTTGTCGATGCCAGCGAAGTAGTACACCGTCTTGTCGTCGGGCGTTTTGTCCACTGCGTCAAACGCCAGCAGCGCCGCCGCCTGGGCCATGGCCTCCAGCATCAACACGCCGGGCATCACTGGGCGATGTGGGAAATGGCCGACAAAAAACGGCTCGTTGATGGTGACGTTTTTGAGCGCCTGGATGCGCTTGCCTTTGTCCAGCTCCAACACCCGGTCCACCAGCAGGAACGGATAGCGGTGCGGCAACTGCTTGAGAATTTCGTGGATGTCCATCATGGTGCAGGAGTGTCTTTGTTGGTCTGGGCAAGCACCTGCTCCAGGGCTCTGAGGCGCTCACGCAGGCGGTGCAGTTGCTTCACCGAAGCGGCGTTTTTTTCCCAACTGGCATTGTCGTCGATGGGAAACATGCCGGTGTAATGGCCAGGCGCGCGGATGGAGCGGGTAACAACCGAGGCCGCAGAGATGTGCACGCCCTGCGCCAGGCTGAGATGCCCCAGCACCACAGCGCCACCGCCGATCGTGCAGTGCGCGCCAATGTCGGCGCTGCCGGCCACACCCACACAGCCAGCCATCGCTGTGTGCGCGCCCACGCGCACGTTGTGACCAATCTGAATCAGGTTGTCCAGCTTCACCCCGTCTTCGATCACGGTGTCGTCGAGCGCGCCACGGTCAATGCAGGTGTTGGCCCCAATCTCGACGTCGTTGCCGATGCGCACTGCTCCGAGCTGCTCAATTTTTACCCACTGGCCCTCGTGGGGCGCAAAACCGAAACCATCGGCACCGATCACCACACCCGAATGCAAGATGCATCGCGCACCGACGTGGCAGGCGTCGCCCAGCGTGACGCGGGGATGCAGCACCGTGTCTTCGCCCACACTGGCCCCAGCGCCCATCACGCCATGGGCGCCGATGCGTGCACCACGCGCCACGCGAGCGCCGGCGCCGATCACCACAAACGGGCCAATGTCGGCCAGGGGATCGACCTGCGCGTCAGGATGGATGCTGGCCAGTGCGTCCACCCGAGGGGGTGCAACCGGCACATGCTGCGTGCGCCACCACTGGGTAAGGCGGGCGAAGTAAAGGTAGGGGTCGGGTGTGACGATGCAAGCCGAGCGGGCCGATGCGGCGTCGCGCAAGGCGGGCGACACGATCAAGGCCGAGGCCTGGGTGCTGGCGATCTGGTTGGCGTATCGCGCCTGCGCCACGAAGGCGAGCTCGCCAGCTTGCGCTGTGGCCAGCGGCGCCAGCCTATCGATGGAAAGCTCAGGATCTCCGATCAACTCGCCGCCGAGGGCTTGAACCATGGAGCCCAGCGATTGGGACACCTGATGCGCCCAGGCTTACTTGGCGCTGTTCAAGCTGGCCAGCACCTTGTCGGTGATGTCGTGCTTGGGGTTGATGTACACAGCCTCCTGAATCACCAAGTCGTATTTTTCGGCCTCGGCCACTTGTTTAATTACCCGATTGGCGCGTTCTAACACCTGCTGCAACTCTTCGTTTTTGCGCAGGTTCAGGTCTTCCTGAAACTCGCGCTGCTTGCGCTGGAAGTCACGGTCCAAATCGACCAGCTGGCGCTGGCGGCTCGACCGCTGCGATTCGGGCAGGGTGGGCGCCTCGCGCTCGAACTTTTCCGACGCCGTCTTGAGCGCCGCCGCCAGCCCTTGCACCTCTTTCTCCCGACGCGAAAATTCCTGCTCCAACTTGGTCTGTGCTGCCTTGGCCAGATTGGCTTCGCGGAAGATGCGCTCGGTGTTCACAAAGCCGATGCGAAAATCTTGCGCGATCGCCGCGCCAGCCACCAAGCCAGACGCGAGCGCTACCAGCAAGGCCCGCGACACAGCGCGCAAAAAAGGAGCGGAGGAAGTCTTCATCAGAAGGAGGTACCGATCTGGAACTGGAATTTCTGGATTCTATCGCCAGCAAATTTGCGCACCGGGTTGGCGTAGGCAAAGCGAAGCGGGCCGATGGGCGAAAGCCAGCTCAGACCGACGCCCACCGAAGACCGCATGTCGCTGAACGACAGCTTGTCGTTCTCACCGTAGACATTGCCCACATCCAGGAAGCCGAACACACGCAGCGTGCGGTCGTTGCCAGCCCCGGGGAACGGTGCAATGAACTCGGCGTTGAAGCCCACTTTTTTGGGGCCACCAATGAAAGAGCCGGTGATATCACGCGGCCCCAACGTGCCTTGGTCGAAACCGCGAACGGAACCCAAACCACCCCCAAAGTAGTTCTTGAACACCGGGAACGGACGACCACCGATGCCCTTGCCCCAGCCCACATCGGCGTTGAACGCCAGCGTGTACTGCTTGCTCAGCGGGAGGTACTGCTGAAACTGATAGCCGACTTTGACGTATCGGGTGTCACCGGCGATGCCCAACTCCCCATTGACGCGCTGCAGCCGCCCGGTGGTCGGTACCAACGCGCTGTCGCGGTTGTCACGGCTCCAGCCCAACGTCAAGGGGATCGAGGTGCTCTTGAAGCCGAAATCGGTCGCGTATTTCAGGTAGGCAGCTGGGATGCTGGTGCCGGGCTCAATCTCGGTTTGCTCAGCGCCGATACCAAAAAACACCGTGTCCTGTTCGGTGAACGGCACGCCAAAACGCACTGACACACCAGGCGTGATCAGACGGTAATCGCCCCCTTGTTCGGTGAACGGGGTGGTTGTTCGGTAGTAGAAATCGAAAGTCCGGGAGATACCGTCGGGCGTGTAATAGGGGTTGGTTGTGCTCAGCACAAACTGCCGGTTGAACTTGCTGGTGTTGAGGTCCAGCCCCAGGTAGTTGCCCGACCCAAACACATTTTCCTGTTTGATACCAGCGATCAGAGACAGGCCGTCGGCCTGGCCATAGCCCGCGCCCAGTGTCAAATTGCCCGTGGGCTTCTCAACCACCGAGAGCGTTAGATCCACTTGGTCGGGCGATCCAGGCACCGGCTGCGTCTCAATACCCACTTGTGTGAAAAAGCCCAGCCGGTCGACGCGGTCGCGGGAGAGGCGAATGCGATCGCTGTCGTACCAGCCTGATTCAAGCTGGCGGAACTCGCGTCGGATCACCTCATCGCGTGTGCGGTCGTTGCCCTCGACGTTGATGCGGCGCACATAGACACGCCGCGCCGGTTGGGCACGCAAAACAAACGCCACGCGGTTGTTGACCCGATCGATCTCGGGCACCGCCTCCACCTGGGCGAAGGCGTAGCCAAATGAGCCGAAATAGTCGGTGAAAGACTTGACTGTGTTCGTCACATCTTCAGCGCTGTAAGCCTCACCCGCCCGCAGGGCCACCAAAGACTGAAATTCGGCCTCCTTGCCCAGGTAGTCCCCTTGCAGCGCCACCGACGAGACCACAAAGCGGTTGCCCTCGGTGATGTTGATGGTGATGGACATGTCTTCCTTGCCCGGATCGATCGCCACCTGGGTGGAATCGATGCGGAACTCCAAGAAGCCACGCGTGAGGTAGTAAGAGCGCAGGCTTTCCAGATCGGCGTTGAGTTTGGCGCGCGAGTAACGATCGGACTTGGTGTACCAGGTCAGCCAACCGCCAGTGCTCAAATCGAACAGCCCACGCAGCGTGGACTCAGAAAACGCTTGGTTGCCAACGATGCGAATGTCTTTGATCTTGGCCACGTCCCCTTCGGTGACGCTGAAGTTGATGCTGACCCGGTTGCGATCGGCGGGCGTGACAGTGATCACCACCTGGGCGGCGTACAGGCTGCGGTTGATGTACTGGCGCTTGAGCTCTTGTTCGGCGCGATCGGCAAGTGCTTTGTCAAACGGCCGACCTTCGGTAAGGCCGATGTCGCGCAACGACTTCTTCAGCACCTCGGCGTCAAACTCTTTGATGCCGGAAAACGTCACCTCGGCGACCGAAGGACGCTCTTCCACAATGACCACCAGCACGTCGCCGTTGACCTGCAAGCGCACATCGCTAAACAAGCCGAGACCAAACAGGGAACGAATGGCGGTTGAGCCCTTGTCGTCGCTGTACTGGTCGCCGATCCGAAACGGCAACGAGGCAAACACGGTACCGGGCTCAATGCGCTGTAGGCCCTCGATGCGAATATCGCGCAAGGTGAAGGGGTCCACTGCCCAAGCCGGCAGAGCCGCCAGCAAAGAAGATGCAAGTACCGACAAGGTCAGGCCGCGCAGACCCATCGAGATTTTTTTCATGTTTCAATCCACGCCTCAAAAGGGGCGAATTTGGAAGAGGTTGCCCATCTCCCAAATGAATTTGGCCCCCCTGAGGGGAGAGGTTTTAAACCGGCGTTTGTTTGAGATGAGAAGGAAGCGTTCAGCCAGCCAGGCGGGCAACATCGTTGAACAAAGCAACGGACATGAGTGCCAGCAAGATGACTACCCCGCCGCGCTGCAGGCGCTCCATCCAAGCATCGCTCACACTGCGCCCGGTCACACCCTCCCAAAGATAATACATCAGGTGCCCACCATCAAGAACCGGCAGCGGCAGCAGGTTCAGCACCCCCAGACTCACGCTGATGAGCGCCAGAAACAGCAGGTAAGACGTGAATCCCAGACTGGCCGATTTGCCCGCGTAGTCGGCAATCGTGAGCGGCCCGCTGAGGTTCTTGAGCGAGGCCTCGCCAATCACCATGCGCCCCATCATCTTGAGGGTGAGCCACGACACCTCGGTGGTGCGCACCGCGCCTTGCCACAGGCCGTCGAGCGGGCCGAAGCGCACTGTGACCATCTCAGGCAGGGCGCCAATGTAGGCGCCCACGCGCCCGACCCAAGTGCCGTCCTGCTGCTCAGGCGCTGGCTTGACAAGAAGCTCAAGCACTTGTGCGCCGCGACGAACCTCCCAGCGCTGCTCAATGGTCTGTCCCGTCGGACCAACCCCGGTCCGAATCAGGGCCCGCAGCCGCTGCCCATCACCAACTGGCTGCTTGTCTACCTTGAGAACCCGGTCCCCTTCAAGCAAGCCCGCTGCGGCGGCCGCCCCGCCGACCATCACCTCACCCACCACCGGCTCGCTCCAAGGGCCAACGATGCCGATGCGCTGAAACAAACTGGCGTCTGCCTCTCGCACATCGAGATTCGCGAAAGGCAAGGTCACCGCGCGTGTGCTGCCAGCTTCGCTGTCGGCCACCCAAAGCGTCATGTCTTGGTTGGACAAAGCCGCCTGGGTGAGTCGCCAGCGCAGGTCTTCGAACGAGTTCACATCGCTGGGCGCTTCATTGGGCTGGGCCGTCTGGAGCACCCACTCGCCGCCTCGCAAGCCAGCGCGATCGGCCAGCGAAGCGGCCACCGGCGAGCCGAGCACCGGCTTGGGTTCTTCCACGCCGCTCCAGTTGACCACGCTGTAGAGCAGGATAGCGAGCAACAGATTGGCCGCCGGCCCCGCCGCCACGATCAGCGCACGCGAGCGCAGCGGCTGGGTGTTGAACGCCAGATGGCGCTCGGCCGGATCCACTGGCGCTTCGCGCTCGTCGAGCATGCGCACATAACCACCCAGCGGCAGCATGCAAAGCACGAACTCGGTTGGGCTGCCCTTGCGCTGCCAGGTCAGCAATGGCTTGCCGAAACCGACCGAAAACCGCAACACCTTCACACCGCAGGCCACAGCCACGCGGTAGTGTCCGTACTCGTGCACAGCAATCAGCAGGCCGAGCGCGGCGATGAAGGCAACCAGTGTGAGCATGTGGGCAAGCAGAAGTGGAAAGGGGAAGAATCAGGCAGCGAGGCGCTGAACCTGCACGCGGGCGAGCGCACGCGCTTCGTCGTCGATGGCCAGCAGATCGTCCAACGACTGCGGTTTGGAGGGCGACAGCGCCGACAAAGTTGCATGGTTAACGGCGTGAATGCGGTCGAAGCGCAAACCCAACGCCAGAAAAGCCGCTACCGCCACCTCGTTGGCGGCATTGAGCACCGCGGTGGTGCCACTTGGGGCCGCCAAGGCGTCCCAGGCCAGCCCCAGACCGGGAAATCGATGGGGATCGGGCGCCTCGAAGGTCAAAGCACCCAAGGTGCTGAAGTCGAGTGCCGCCGCACCCGACGCCATGCGCTCCGGCCACGAAAGCCCATAAGCAATGGGCACCCGCATATCGGGCGTGCCGAGCTGCGCCACCACCGAACGATCTTGGTACTGCACCATGGAATGGATGACGCTTTGCGGGTGAATCACCACCTCGATCTGCGCCGGTTCCAGCGCAAACAGGTAGCGCGCCTCAATCACCTCCAGCGCTTTGTTCATCATGGTGGCCGAATCCACCGAAATTTTGCGGCCCATCACCCAATTGGGATGCGCGCAGGCCTGATCGGGCGTGACATCGCCCAGCGTGGCTGGATCGCGTGTGCGAAACGGCCCGCCCGAGGCGGTGAGCACGATTTTCTCCACCCGCCGCGACCATGTGCCAGCGTCTTCGGGCAGCGACTGGAAGATGGCTGAGTGCTCGCTATCGATCGGTAGCAGGGTGCAGCCACCCTCACGCACCGCTGCCATAAACAGGTCACCCCCGACCACCAGAGACTCCTTGTTCGCCAGCAGCAGCTTCTTTCCTGCGCGCGCTGCAGCCAGCGCCGGCGCCAGACCTGCGGCGCCCACGATCGCCGCCATCACTGTGTGCACCTCAGGTGCGGCGCTGACATCGCACAAGGCCTGCGAGCCTGCCAGCACTTCCACCGGCAGCGCCAATGCCCGCACCTGCGCTTGAAGCTGCGCTGCATGCGGCTCGCTGGCCATCACCGCATAACGCGGCGAAAATCGCTGGCATTGCGCCAGCAGAGCGTCCACCTGAGTGGCAGCGGTCAGCGCAAACACCTGGAAGCGCTCCGGGTGGCGCGCCATCACATCAAGGGTGTTGCTGCCCACCGAGCCCGTGGAGCCCAAAATCGTGACAAGTTGCGGTGTGGTCATGGCATCAGAGTGACAAACATCATGGAAAGGGGCAGCACCGGCAACAAAGCGTCGACGCGATCAAGCACGCCACCATGGCCCGGCAGCAACTGGCTGGAATCCTTGGCGCCTGCGCTGCGCTTAACCAGCGACTCCACCAAATCGCCCACCACACTCATTGAGATGAGGAACGCCAGACCGATCACCGCAAGCAGCGGCCCGAGCGACCAGAGATGCGCATACAGGCTGCCCTGCCCACCCCAGCCTTGGGCATCGGCCCATATCCAAGTACCAGCCAGCACCAGCACACCAACACCGCCACTGATCGCACCTTCCCAGGTTTTGCCCGGACTCACGGAGGGCGCCAGCTTGCGCCGCCCCATCGCCTTGCCGCCGACGTAGGCAGCAATGTCGGCCACCCACACCAGGGTAAGCACCGACAGCAAAAACTCCAGCCCAACTTGCCGTGCCTGCACCAGCGCCAACCAAGCGCATGCAAACAGCAACAGTCCGCCCGACAGGCGCAGGGCGACGGGCCAAACGCCCCACCCGGCCACGCCACGCGAGAGCATCACCACCACCAGCAAGACCCAAGCCGCAGCCAATGCCAGCCACAACGCGCGCCAGTTGTGCGCGAGTCCTCCAGCCCACCAAAGAAGCAACAAAACACTTGTCACACCGACGCCCAGCAACGCAGATGTGCCCGCTCGACAGCCGTTGAGCCGCGCCCACTCCCAACTGGCCGCCGCGATCAGCAGCAACGTCAGGATGGCAAACGGTTCGATACGGGGATAGAACAGCGCCGGCAACAACACGGCCAGAAGGAGCAAGGCCGTGATGATCCGCTGCTTAAGCATATTGCGGCCCAGCCGGGGGTTCCACCTGTTCACCCGTCTGACCGAAACGCCGCTCGCGTTCGGCGTAGGCACCCAGCGCGCGATCCAGTTCGATGGCATCGAAATCGGGCCACAGACACGGGGAAAACACCAGCTCGGTGTAAGCGGATTGCCAGAGCAGAAAGTTGCTGATGCGCATCTCGCCGCCGGTGCGGATCAAGAGATCGGGGTCGCCCACATGCGCCAGCGCGGTGGCTTCGCTCAGACTTTCTTCGGTGATCTCCCGCCCCTCAGCGACCAAGCGGCGAGCGGCCTGTGCGATGTCCCAGCGCCCGCCGTAATTGAAACAAACATTGAGCACCAACCGGTGGTTGTGCGCGGTGGCCATCTCGGCAGCCGCCATGTTTTGCATCATTCGTTGCGACAGAGCGCTGCGATCACCCGGAAAGTGCAGCCGCACACCCGCATCAGACAATTTGGCCACCTCGTGCCTGAGCACGAACGCCAGCAAGTCCATCAGACCAGCCACCTCGGTTGGCGGACGACTCCAGTTCTCCGAGGAGAACGCAAACACCGTTAGCACCGACACACCCCGCTCGATACAAGCCTTGACCGTTCGACGCAACGCATCCACGCCCTGCTTGTGCCCCGCCAAGCGTGGCAAATGCCGACGCCGCGCCCAACGTCCGTTGCCGTCCATGACGATGGCCAAATGGCGCGGCACAGCCGACGAGAGGCAATCGGGAAAGGGATGGAATTGGGTCATCAGAGCGGAAACAGGCTGGCGAACGCGGTGCAGCGCAGCCTCACACCTCCATGATGTCCTGTTCCTTGGAAGCCACCAAGCGGTCGACCTCAAGAATCGTGCGATCGGTCAGTTTTTGCACATCGTCGTGGGCTCGGCGCTCGTCGTCTTCCGAGGCCAGCTTGTCTTTCACCAGCTTCTTCACCGCTTCGTTGGCGTCGCGGCGCAAATTGCGAATTGCAATCCGGGCCGACTCGCCTTCGTTGCGCGCCACCTTGGTGAGTTCCTTGCGGCGCTCTTCGGTCATAGCGGGCATCGGAACGCGAATCAGATCACCTTGGCTGGCGGGATTCAGGCCCAGATCGGACTCGCGGATCGCCTTCTCAATCTTGGCACCCATGCCTTTTTCCCAAGGCGCCACACCGATGGTGCGCGCGTCCAGCAAAGAGAGGTTGGCCACCTGCGACAGCGGCAACATGGAGCCGTAGTAGTCCACATGCACCGTGTCCAGCAGCTGGGGGTTGGCGCGACCGGTGCGAATGCGGGTCAGACCCTGCTTGAACGACTCCACCGACTGGTGCATCTTGTGCTCGGTGGTTTGTTGAATCTCGGCAATGCTCATGAAAAACTCCTCGGTATTGGCTGTGCAGTCAGCAGGCCCGCAGGCGTGCTGTGCCTGCGTTCACACATGCACCAGCGTGCCTTCGTCACCACCCAGCACCACCTTGCGCAAGGCGCCCGGCTTGAGAATAGAGAACACCTTCACAGGCAGCTTCTGGTCACGGCACAGAGCGAAAGCGGTGGCGTCCATCACCTGCAGATTGCGCGCCATCGCCTCGTCAAAGGAAATGCTGGTGTAGCGGGTGGCCGATGGATCGATGTTCGGATCGGCAGAGTACACCCCGTCGACCTTGGTGGCTTTGAGCACGATCTCGGCGCCGATCTCTGCACCTCGCAGAGCTGCGGCCGTATCGGTTGTGAAAAACGGATTGCCGGTGCCCGCAGCGAATACCACCACCTTGCCCTCTTCGAGGTACTGCAAGGCCTTGGGGCGCACATAGGGCTCCACCACCTGCTCGATGGCAATCGCCGACATCACCCGCGCCACCAAACCCGCCTTGTCCATCGTGTCGGCCAGCGCGAGCGCGTTCATCACCGTGGCCAGCATGCCCATGTAGTCGGCCGTCGCGCGGTCCATGCCCACCGAGCCACCGGCCACCCCACGGAAAATGTTGCCACCACCGATCACGATCGCGACTTCTACACCCAGACGCGTCACCTCGGCAATTTCTTCCACCATGCGCACGATGGTGGAGCGGTTGATGCCAAAGGCATCGTCGCCCATCAGGGCCTCGCCCGACAGTTTCAGCAGGATCCGCTTGTACGCAGGCATAAACAGCTTTCAGGATTTCCAGTGACAGGCTCGCAACCCGTGAGTGTAGCGATGCCCAAAAAAGACCGGCCCAGTCGTGGCGCCAGACGTGCCAACGGGCCTGTCGGCCCGTTGTGCTGGCAATACAGGCCGACCAGCGGCCCGAACTGCCTCAGGCGCCCTTGGCTGCAGCGACCTGAGCCGCCACCTCAGCAGCGAAATCGTCCACCTTCTTCTCAATGCCCTCGCCCACCACGTACAAGGTGAAGCCCTTGACGCTGGTGCTTGTGGCCTTGAGCATCTGCTCGACGGTTTGCTTGTCGTTCTTCACGAAAGACTGGTTGAACAGCGACACTTCTTTTAGGTATTTCTGCACCGAGCCTTCGATCATCTTGGTGGCAATGTCGGCTGGCTTGCCCGACTCGGCGGCCTTGGCGGTCGCCACCGAACGCTCTTTTTCGATCAGCTCGGCCGGCACGTCGGCGCTGGTCAGCGCCACTGGCTTCATGGCGGCGATGTGCATCGCGGTGTCTTTGGCGGCCACTTCGTCGCCCTCAAATTCAACCACCACACCGATGCGCGTGCCGTGCAGGTAGCTCGCCAGGTTGCCGCCGTCGCTGTAGCGTTTGAAGCGGCGAAAGCTCATGTTCTCGCCGATCTTGCCGATCAGGCCAGCACGCACGTCTTCCAGCGTTGGGCCATAGCCGTCTTGGCTGTAAGGCAGCGCACCGAGAGCCGCCAAGTCGGCCGGATTGTGCTCGGCCACCAGTGTGGCGGCGCCGTTGGCCAGGGCCAGGAAGCTGTCGTTCTTGGTCACGAAATCGGTTTCGCAGTTGACTTCGATCAGCGAGCCGGTATTGCCATGAATGGCGCTTGCTACCACGCCTTCGGCTGTCACGCGACCGGCTGCCTTGCCCGCCTTGGTGCCCAGCTTGACGCGCAGCAGTTCTTCGGCCTTGACCATGTCGCCGTCGGCTTCGGTCAGGGCTCGCTTGCACTCCATCATGGGTGCGTCGGTCTTGGCGCGCAGTTCAGCCACCATGCTTGCGGTAATTGCCATTGGGGTTCTCCATGTGCCACGCCGCCAGATTCAGGCAACGGGCAGTTCGATTGAAAGGTTGGGTTGTGAAAAAGGGGCCACGCAAGCCCCTCCTTCATGAGAGGAGCTGGGAGCTCAGGCAGCCGAGCCTTCTTTGACTTCGACGAATTCGTCGGTGCCTTCAGCAACCACGGTCTTGACCAGGTCGTTACCGGCGTTCTTGCGGCCTTCGATGATGGCGTCGGCAATGCCACGGGCGTACAGCGCCACGGCGCGGGCCGAGTCGTCGTTTCCGGGGATCACGTAGTCAATGCCCACTGGCGAGTGGTTGGTGTCCACCACGCCCACCAGCGGGATGCCCAGTTTCTGAGCTTCGAGCACGGCAATTTTGTGGAAGCCGACGTCGATGACAAAAATGGCATCGGGCAGTGCGCTCATGTCCTGAATGCCGCCGATGTCTTTTTCGAGTTTTTCCATCTCGCGGGCAAACATGAGCTGCTCTTTCTTGCTCATGCTCTCCAAGCCGCCCTCTTTCTGGGCCTGCATTTCTTTCAGCCGCTTAATCGAGGTTTTGACGGTTTTGAAGTTGGTCAACATGCCGCCCAGCCAGCGCTGATCCACAAACGGCACACCAGCACGGCGCGCTTCTTCAGCCACGATGTCGCGCGACTGGCGCTTGGTGCCCACCATCAGAACAGTGCCACGGTTGGCCGAGAGCTGACGCACAAACTTGGCGGCCTCTTCGAACAGAGGCAGCGTCTTTTCGAGGTTGACGATGTGAATTTTGTTGCGGTGACCAAAGATGTACGGCGCCATCTTGGGGTTCCAGAAGCGGGTTTGGTGACCGAAGTGGACACCGGCTTCCAGCATTTCGCGCATGGAGATAGTCATGAAAATAGCTTTCCAAAGGTTGGTTCTGAAATCCAGCCCCGATTGAAGCGTCACAGGACCAGTTAGCCTGCTGCGACACCCCAACACCCGGGTGGGCTGGTTTGCGATTGACTTTGCTGCCGCACGACACCAACAAAGGTGCGACGCTTGGTGCAAAGCCTATCAATTATAGCGTCGCACATCCCCGGGTCTGGATGCGAGAAGCGCGCCCATGCGCTGTGATGCGCGAGCGCACGTCCAACGGAGGACCGCCGAATCGACGCCCACAGCCTTTGACGCTGCTGGGGTACCCTACGCATTGTCGGAGTTGGGAGGCATTGGTTGCCAACTGGCCGCAGCAGTCCAAGCCCGACAGGCTCCCAGCGGAGCAGCCACCAACCATTTCAACCCACCCGACAGGAGAACCCCATGGGCATGTTCAGTTTCATCAAGGAAGCCGGTGAAAAGCTGTTTGGCATCGGCAAGGCTGAGGCCGCACCAGCCGCGACACCCTCTGCAGCCACACCCCCCAGCGCCGACCAAGCGGCCGCGCTCAGCAACGCCGCTGGCGACGCCATCGCCACCTACATCAACAGCATGGGCCTGAAGGTAGAAGCGCTGGACGTGAAGTACGACGCCACCAGCGAGACCGTCACAGTCTCAGGCGTTGCGCCGGATCAAAATACGCGCGAGAAAGTGGTGCTGTGCTGCGGCAATGTGGCCCATGTGACCCAGGTCAACGATCTGATGACCGTGGCCACCCCAGAGCCCGAGTCCCAGATGTACACCGTGGTCAAAGGCGACAACCTGTCCAAGATCAGCAAACATTTTTACGACACGCCCAACAAGTACCCGCAAATCTTCGAGGCCAACAAGCCGATGCTGACCCACCCAGACAAGATTTATCCCGGCCAAGTGCTGCGCATACCAGCCGCCTGAGCCGGGCATGGCGCTGCGGCGAGTCAGCGAGCGCCGCCGTGAGGCGCTCCACAGCGTGGGGGCAATCCGCGAAATCGAAAGAGCCGCAGCAGCCACCCTGTCCCATCACACGCTGATGGCGCGCGCCGGGCTGGCAGTGGCTGAATTGGCGCAGGCACTGGCACTGGCACCGCATGCACGCTGCATCTGGTTAGCGCGTGGGCCTGGTAGCAACGGTGGCGACGGCTTGGTGGCGGCGAAGCACCTCCACCAATGGGCACAGGCTGCTGGCGGGCATTGCAATGTTGTGGTCACGCTGAGCACAGGCGCCACCATTCCACCTGACGCTGTGCAGGCACTCAACGATACGCGCTCAGCCGACGTGCGGTTCGCTGAAGAACCACCGCAGACGCGGGACTTCGGCATCGGCGCGACCCGCGCGCTCGAAGGCCAGCTGGCCCGATGGCCCGGCCTGCTCCAATGGTCGCCATCCCCATGTCTGTGCATTGCTGTGCCAGCGGCCTAGACGCCGACACCAGCTGCTGGCTGGCGCCCCACCGCACCGTGCCATACCCTGTCCCTGCTTACCCTGAAACCAGGTTTGTTCACCACCCAAAGCCGTGATCAAGCGGGCCGGGTCTGGTTTGATGACTTGCAATGCGCATTACCCGCTGATCTGGCGGCTGCGGCTTGGCTCGCTGGCCGTGATGCTCAAGCCGCCACAGCCGCGCCGCGTCCACACGCCAGTCACAAAGGCAGCGTCGCCGATGTGGTGGTGATCGGCGGCCAAGACACCTCCCTGAACGGTGCTGGCATGACGGGTGCAACGATCCTCGCGGCGCGCGCCGCTTTGCGTGGCGGGGCTGGCCGGGTGCTGGTGGGCTTGCTGGCAGACGACAGCATTGCCGTATGCTGGGACCATCAGGCGCCCGAGTTGATGTTTCAACGCATCGGCTTGCTCTTGGAGCGCGATGCACTGAGCCGATCTGTCGTCGTCTGTGGCTGTGGGGGCGCAGACGCGGTGACCAGCGTGCTGACGGCAGTGATTGCGCGGGCATGGCGGCTGGTGCTGGACGCTGACGCACGAATGCGATCGCATGCGATGCGTCGCTGCAAGCCCAGCTGCGCCATCGCAGCGAGCGCGGCGCATTCACCGCGCTTGCGCCCCAACCCTTGGAGGCGGCGCGCTTGCTTGGCAGCAACACAGCCGAGGTGATGCGCGACCGGCTGCGGGCAGGCCGAACGCTCTGGTGTTGTGTGTGTGCTGAAGGGTATCAGGCACAGTGATCACAGCGCTGAGCGCCACGCAGCTGATCAACCCTACTGGCAACGCTGCACTGGCCACTGTCGGCACCAGCGATGTGCCGGTCGGCCTGGTGGGCTGCCACCCCCCCGGAGGCTTGACCGCAGACCGCATGGCGTCTCAGGTGCGACCCGTGATGTGAGGCTGGATCAGCTCCAACGCCTCAACCCAACACCATCAACGCCACCTGCAGCAAAACGATCAGCACCAGCACCGACAGGTCAATACCGCCGATGGTGGGAACGATGCGCTGAACCGGGCGCAACACAGGCGCGCACAGCCGGCTCAAGGTTTCCAGCACGGGTGACTGCGGCTGCACCCACGACAACACCGCATAGGCCAGCAGCAGCACCATCAGCCCCTGCAACACGGTGCGCAGGAGCAGCTTGATCGCCAGCGTGGGGATGGCCAGCAGCATCGCGGCAGAAGACGCCGACACCGGCGAAACCGCCGTGGCGAACATAAGCCAGACACCCCCGTAAGCCAGTGCCAGGAGGACAGCCGCCATCAGGCTGCCCCAATCCAAGCGGCTTTTCGCCAGACTGCTCGGCAGCAATCGGCGTACCGGCCGCACCAGCCAGTCGGTCATGGCGATCACGAAGCGCCCAGGCTGGGCCGACATGTGAACGCGCAGATGGTTCATCCAGGCCCGCAGCAGCGCAGCCGCGACCAGAAAAAAGAACACTGTGTCCAGCAGAAACAGCACCACGTTCATAAACACCCATCCCATCAAAAAACAACGACCGCGAGACCAGAAGCCGGTTGCTCAACGGCGGCCCTTCTCGGTTTTGCCTGCCTTGCTGGCTTTGCTTGGACCGCTGCGCGGCGCACTGCGGTCACTGCGCTGACTGGCGGTTTTGCGACCCGATCCCTTGGCAGGCGCGCCGGCCTTGCCCGTGTCGCCTACACGGGGAACGGGCGAGCCGCCCACCGGCTTGGCCCGACGTGGCCTCGGCGCAGCCGAATCGCCGGACTCAGCACCGGCCTTGTCGCCCAATTTGTCGCCCGCCTTGTCACCAAACTTGTCGCGACTGGCGCGCTGGGTCAGGTCTTCGCCCTCGGTGACCAAGCGGAAATCGATCCGGCGACCATCCAGATCCACCCGGCTCACCTGCACCTGCACCCGGCTGCCCAAGGCGTAGCGAATGCCGGTGCGTTCGCCGCGCAGCTCCTGGCGCACCTCGTCGAAACGGAAGTACTCCCCGCCCAACTCGGTGATGTGCACCAAGCCTTCAACGTACATGGCATCGAGCGTGACAAAAAGGCCAAAACTGGTGACCGAACTCACCACACCGCTGAACTCTTCGCCGAGGTGCTCGCGCATGTACTTGCATTTGAGCCAGGCCTCCACATCGCGACTGGCCTCGTCGGCGCGGCGTTCGTTGGCACTGCAATGCATGCCGGCGGCCTGCCAGGCCAGGTTGTCGGCCGACGGCTTTTTCGCTGGCTGATCGGTCGGCGCTTTGACGCGGCTGGCCAGGCGCTTGCTCAGCTTGGCATGGGCCTCACCCGGTGTGGGCAAAACGGGCAACTGGTAGCGCTTGCCCGCCAAAATGGCCTTGATCACGCGGTGCACCAGCAGGTCGGGATAGCGGCGAATCGGGCTGGTGAAGTGGGTGTAGGCCTGAAACGCCAAGCCGAAGTGGCCCTCGTTGTTCGGCGTGTAAATCGCCTGTGACATGGAGCGCAGCAGCATGGTGTGAATCTGCTGGGCTTCTGGGCGGTCCTTGGTGGCCGCTGCGATGTGCTGGTACTCCGCCGGTTGCGGGTTGTCGCTGAGCGTCTGCAACACACCCATCGCCTTAAGGTAGTTACGCAAGATGTCCTGCTTCTCTGGCGTGGGACCTTCGTGTACCCGAAACAGACCAACGTGCTTGCCTTGGCCAATGAAATCGGCCGAGCACACGTTGGCCGCCAACATGGCTTCTTCGATCAGCTTGTGCGCGTCGTTGCGGGTGCGCGGCATGATTTTCTCGATGCGCCCGGACTCATCGCACACGATCTGCGTCTCCACCGTTTCAAAGTCCACCGCACCGCGCGCCTGGCGCGCCACCAACAGCGCGCGGTACACGTCGTGCAAGTTGATCAGATACGGCAGCACGGCCTTGCGCTGAGCGGCCTCGGGCCCGCGCGTGTTTTGCAGCGCTGCGGCCACCTCGGTGTAAGTCAGTCGAGCATGGCTGAACATAACCGCCGGATAGAACTGGTACGCATGCACCTCGCCTTTGGCGTTGACCAGCATGTCGCAAACCATGCACAAGCGCTCCACCCCTGGGTTGAGCGAGCACAGGCCGTTGGACAGTTTCTCGGGCAGCATGGGGATCACCCGGCGCGGGAAGTAAACCGAGGTGGCTCGGTCGTAAGCATCCACATCAATGGGCGCTCCCGTTTCCACGTAATGGCTCACGTCGGCAATCGCCACCAGCAGACGCCAGCCCTTGCCGCGACCCACCTTGGCCGGCTCGCAGTAGACCGCGTCGTCGAAATCGCGCGCGTCTTCGCCATCGATGGTGACCAGCGGCACGTCGCGCAGGTCCACGCGATGCCGATGCTCGCCCGCGAGCACGTGGTCAGGCAGGACCCGAGCCTGCGCCAATGCGGCATCTGAAAAAATATGTGGTACGTCGTACTTGCGCACCGCGATCTCGATTTCCATGCCCGGGTCGTCGATCTCGCCGAGCACCTCCTTCACCCGACCCACCGGCTGGCCGTACAAGGCAGGCAGCTCGGTGAGTTCCACCACCACCACCTGCCCGGCCTTGGCTGAGGCGATCGCGCCCTTGGGGATAAGCACATCCTGTCCATAGCGCTTGTCTTCAGGGGCCACCAACCAGATGCCACTCTCCAGCAGCAAGCGGCCGATGATCGGCCCTTTCGAGCGCTCGACGATTTCGGCCACGCGCCCCTCCGGTCGTCCTTTGCGGTCGAGCCGCACGATGCGCGCCTTGACCCGATCCTTGTGCAGAACGGCGCGCATTTCGTTGGAGGGCAGGTAGATGTCCGGTTGTCCGTCGTCCCGGATCACAAAGCCGTGGCCATCGCGATGACCAGACACAACACCTTCAAATTCGGCCAACAGGCTGTTTTTTTCGTTCACAATTTTTCTGCTAGAATTCCGTTTTTCCTGAAATGCCCAGGTGGCGGAATTGGTAGACGCACTAGTTTCAGGTACTAGCGCTGAGAGGCGTGGGGGTTCGAGTCCCTTCCTGGGCACCACGATCATAAAGGCTTGCAAACACCATGTTTGCAAGCCTTTTTTGTTGGGCCCGCGCGCAGGCGCTGCGCACGAGCAAATTCAAAACGGGACCGCCAGCAGATCGTGCCCCTCGGCCGCCACGATGCGCGCCTTGGTGAACTCACCCACTTTGAGGGTTTTGCTGATCTTCTCTGGAGGCAACAAGCGCACCACGCCATCGATCTCCGGCGCGTCGGCATAACTGCGGCCCACACCGCCCTTCTTGCCCATCCCCGGCGCTGAATCGACCAGCACCTGCATGGTCGCACCCACCCGGCCTCGCAGCTTCTCGGCCGAGACCGCTTCGGCCACTGCCATGAAACGCGCGCGCCGTTCTTCTCGCAACTCGGCCGCCACCGGATCAGCCAATGAATTGGCGACAGCACCTTGCACCGGCGAGTAAGCAAAGCAACCGGCGCGGTCAATGCGTGCTTCCTTCACAAAGTCCAACAGGTGCTGGAACTCGGTCTCGCTTTCGCCTGGGAAGCCCGAGATGAAGGTGCTGCGCACCACGATCTCCGGGCACATCTCGCGCCAGCGCGCAATGCGCTCCAGATTGCGTTCGCCGCTGGCCGGGCGCTTCATGCGCTTGAGCACATCGGGGTGGCTGTGTTGCAGCGGAACGTCCAGGTACGGCAGACACAGACCATCGGCCATCAGCGGAATGATCTCGTCCACATGCGGGTAGGGGTACACGTAGTGCAGGCGCACCCAAGCGCCGTAACCGCGCGCCAACTCACCGAGCGAGCGCACCAAGTCGAACATGCGCGTCTTGACTGGCTTGCCGTCCCAAAAACCCACCCGGTACTTCACGTCCACACCATAGGCCGACGTGTCTTGGCTCACCACCAGCAACTCCTTCACGCCGGCCTCGAAGAGCTTGCGGGCCTCGACCAACACGTCACCAATCGGGCGGCTCACCAAATCGCCACGCATCGACGGGATGATGCAGAAAGTGCAGCGGTGGTTGCAACCTTCACTGATTTTCAGATACGCATAATGGCGCGGCGTGAGCTTGATGCCCTGAGCGGGTATCAGATCGAAAAAAGGATCATGAGGCTTGGGCAAATGCGTGTGTACCGCATCCATCACCTCTTGCGTCGCGTGAGGCCCAGTCACAGCCAGCACGCTGGGATGCATCTTGCGCACCAGGTTGCCACCGCCCTCGCTTTCGCGCGCGCCCAGACAGCCGGTCACGATCACTTTGCCATTTTCGGCCAGTGCTTCGCCGATCGTGTCCAGGCTTTCTCTCACCGCGTCATCGATGAAGCCACAGGTGTTCACGATCACCAGATCAGCGCCAGCAAAGGTTTTGGAGGTCTGGTAGCCCTCGGCGCTGAGCTGGGTCAGGATGAGTTCGGAGTCGGTCAGTGCCTTGGGACAACCCAGACTCACAAACCCAACTTTGGGCGCCGCAGCGCCCGGAGAGACAACAGTTTCGTTCATCTCCCGATTGTCTCAGAGCGCCACGCACAGCGTGGATCAACCGCCAGTGGGCGCAAAGCGCGCAAGACGCTTCAGCGTTTGATGCCGAGCGCAGCAAGCATTTGCTCGCTGTTTTTTTGCATGCGCTCCTGCATCTGGGTGAAGGCGGAACGCGATTGCTCCATGTAGGTGCCCATCATGTTCTGCATCATGGGGGACTGAGCGTTCATGAACTGATTCCACGCTTCGGGATTCAGCCCCGAAGACTGCTCTGCCATCTTGTGCTGCAGGTCCATGAAGGTCTGGACATTTTTCTCCAAGTAGGCGCCCATGAAATCCTGCATGGCATGGCCGTAAAACCGGATGATGTTGGCCAACACCTGCTCGGTGAAGATGGGCGCCCCCGCCGTTTCTTCTTCCAAGATGATCTGCAGAAGAATGCTGCGGGTGAGGTCGTCGTTGGTCTTGGCGTCGCGCACCACAAACCGCTCGTCGTGCATCACCAGCGTTTTGACCTCAGCCATGGTGATGTAAGACGAGGTGTCGGTGTCGTACAGACGCCGGTTCGGGTACTTTTTGATCACCCGAACCGCATCGGGCGTGGGGCTGCCAGCAGCGGCTTTGCTTTTTTGCACGGGGTCTCTTTCAGATCGGGCCATGGAGAAAAATAGGCAAAAAAAAGCCGGCTAGTTGCCGGCGATTTTTCTGCATTTTTCGAATTTTTTGGTAGGCGCGATTGGACTCGAACCAACGACCCCCACCATGTCAAGGTGGTGCTCTAACCAGCTGAGCTACGCGCCTACAAACCGTTCGAAGCTGCGGAGTATAGCAGCACCCAAGAGCCGTTTGCCGGCCGCTTGATCGCACTTACTTGCGCCGCACGTCGCACACGCCCGAGACGTCGCCCACCACCGACATCGCCCGTGCCACTTGGCGCGCGTCAACCACCTCAATGGTGAACGTCATCCACGCCATGCCACGCACCGACTGCGTCTGAACCCCGGTCACGTTCATCTTCTCGCGTGCAAACACATCCGAGATGTCGCGCAGCAGGCCCGAGCGGTCCACCGCCTGCACACCCACATCAACCGGGTAGACCGCCGCGTCGCCCTCCTCCTGACCACCACCGGCCCATTGCACCTCGATCAACCGATCGGGGCTTTTGCGCTGCAAATGGGCGAAGTCGGGGCAGTCGACGCGGTGCACGCTGACACCCTTGCCCCGCGTGACGAAGCCGCCAATCTCATCAGGCGGGGCTGGCTTGCAGCATTTGGCGAGCTGGGTCATGAGCGAGCCCACGCCAACCACCAGCACACCGGTGCTGGCCTTGGCTCGGCTGCGACGCGGCCGCTTGAGCCAGGGCGGCATTTCGAGGTCGGCACGCTCGGGTTCTGGCGGACGCAGATGGGTTTCGATCGCCCGCAGCGACAACCCGTCTTTGCCCACCTGCTCGAACAGCGCCTGCGCCGAATCCAGGCCCATGCCGGCGGCGAGGTCGTCGAGCTTGAGTGCTGTGCGACCCTCGCGCTGCAGCAGCTTCTCGACCGCTTCGCGCCCGCGCGCCACCGTCTCTTCCATCGCCTGCGCGTTGAACCAAGCCCGCACCTTGGTCTTGGCGCGGTGACTCACCAGATAGCCCAGCTCGGCGTTGAGCCAGTCGCGCGAGGGTCCGCCCTCCTTGGCGGCGTTGACCTCCACCGTCTGGCCGTTTTGCAGCGGCGTGCTCAGCGGCACCATGGCGCCGTCCACCCGCGCGCCGCGGCAGCGGTGGCCCAAATCGGTGTGCACTGTGTAGGCGAAATCGACAGCGGTAGCGCCCTGCGGTAACTCAACAATGGCAGCATCCGGCGTGAGCACGTAGATGCGATCCTCGAACAGGCCGCTGGCAGCGCCACTGAGATCCCGCTCCCAGGCCAGCAGCTGGCGCAGCACCGCGATCTTGGCGTCGTATGAAGAGCCGGCCGACACACCCGCATAACCCTTGGCGCCGGCCTCTTTGTAGGCCCAGTGCGCGGCCACGCCGTGCTCGGCGTGATCGTGCATGGCCTGGGTGCGAATCTGGATCTCGAAAGCCCGGCCCTCGGCATCGCGCACCACCGTGTGCAGCGACTGGTAGCCATTGGGCTTGGGCTTGGCGATGTAGTCGTCGAACTCGGCTGTGAGTGGAGCGAAATGCGCGTGAACATACGCCAGCACCGCATAGCAGGCGGCCACATCGGTTACCACCACACGCAGCGCACGAATGTCGAAGACCTGTTCGAAATCCAGCCCCTTGCCCCGCATCTTTTTCACGATGCTGTAGATGTGTTTCGGTCGCCCCTGCACCGAAGCGGCGGTGCCTTGCGCCATCAGCGCGCTCTCCAATTCTTGGCGCACCTGCTCGACATGGCTTTCGCGCTCGGCGCGCTTCTCATCGAGCATGCGGGCGACCTCACGGTAGGTCACCGGCTCCAGAAAACGAAACGCCAGGTCCTCCATTTCCCACTTGATCTGCCAAATGCCCAGGCGGTTGGCCAGTGGCGCGAACACATGCAGCGTTTCACGGGCCAGCGCCTGCCCTGGGTCGCCTTTGCTGGCGGCGTAAAAACGCAGCGTCTGCAAGCGCGAAGCCAAGCGCAGCATCACCACACGCAGGTCGCGCGAAAACGCCAGCAGCATCTTGCGCACGTTCTCCGTTTGGCTTGCGGCCAGTTCTGACACCGGCTGCTTGGCGAGCGAGGCCATCGGCAGGGCCGCGTCCTGGGCGGCTGCGCGCTCTTCGATTTTCTTGGCTTGCACCTGCGCGGCCTTGATGCGCGCTTGGCGTTGCAGCTGCACCAGCTTGGTGGTCTCCACCGCAAGCGCAGCAAAGGTCTCGCCAAACGCTTTGGCGATCACCTCCTGCGGTCGGTTCAGGTGCTCGCAGGCATAGACCAAATACGACGCAGCTTGCATCGCTTCCGAGCCGCCGATCTGGCACAGGATTTCGGCCACAGCGTCTGCGTGTTCCAGGACGTTTTCGCCAGTGTCGAGCTCCTCGCTGGCGAGCAGCGGCTCGGCAAACGCCCGGGCCCGCAACAAGGCCTGCGGCTGCTGCGGCAGGCTGGCGGACGTGGCGGCCACGATGGCTGAGGGCGCATCAAGCAAATCCGGGGCCGCAACCGACACAAGCGCCGTGTCGCCTGAGACGTCGCGGCTGGAGAGAGGCTTGCGTTTGGTGGTCACAGCGGCTTTGGGCTCTGGCTTTCAGTGCGCCAGCAGGAAATCGCTGACAGCGGTGCGCTGGTCGGCGGCGATCAGGGTGGGTGCATGGCCCACACCGGGGAAAGACAAACAGCGCGCGCGCGGCCCGCGCTCGGCCATGCGCTCGGCGGTTTGCGCTGTGAGCAAATCTGAGTCGGCACCGCGCAGCAGCAAGGTGGGCGCGGTGATGCGATCAAACAAACTCCAGAGCATGGCTTCGCCGTCGCGCACCCCTTGCTGTGCGGCAAGCGGATCGGCGGCCAGCATGGCGCGCATTGGCACGGCGATGGCGGGGTCGTAATGCAGCCACCAGCGGCCTTCGCGCTCGCGCAGCAGCGGGCGCGACAAAACCCGCCATTGCTCGGGCGTGTGGGGACCAAATCCAGTGGAGATGGACGCCAGGTAGTCACAAGCCGCCTGTTCGCTGTCGAACGCCGGGTTGCGGCCCAGGTAGGTGCCGATGCGCTGAAGCGCCTCCCACTGCAGCACCGGACCGACATCGTTGAGCACCAACCGGCGCAAGCCCAGCGCGGGAAGCGCTGCCAGCGCCATGCCGATCAAGCCCCCCATGCTGGTGCCCACCCAGTCGATCAACAGTTCGGGCTGTGCCGAGCGCAAGTGGACGATCAATGCCGCGAGGTCGGCTGCGTAAGTCGGTACTTGGTAGCCCATCGGATCGGCCAGCCAGTCGCTGTGGCCGCGCCCGGCCACATCCACCGCGATCACGCGGCAATGTGGCTGGAGGTGCCGTGCCAAGGCATCGAAGTCCCGGCCCTGGCGCGAAAGGCCGTGCACGCAGATCACCACATGCGTGTTGTCAGCAGTCTCGGCAGGCCAGTCCCAGTACGCCATGCGCCGGGAGGCGCCCGTGTTGGCGAGCGGATCGCCAACGGTGAGAAATTGCAAGACAGGTTCGGACATGGAACGAAGCGAAGAAGTGGGAAAAGGATGGAAAAAAGGCTCCGCGATAATCGAGGACAAGTCTTTCAACCGATCGTAATGGAACTGGAGCCACCCCATGCTTGCCAACAAAACCGCCCTCATCACCGGATCCACCAGCGGCATCGGCCTGGGCATTGCCAAAGCACTGGCGCGCCAGGGTGCCAACATCGTGCTCAACGGCTTCGGTGACAGCGAGACGCCGCAAAAGGAAATTGCCGCGCTGGGCGCGAAGGTGGCCTATCACGGCGCCGACATGAGCAAGCCCGCCGAGATCGAAGCCATGATGGCGTTTGCCGCAGAGACATTCGGCCAAGTGGACATCTTGGTCAACAACGCCGGCATCCAGCATGTGGCGCGGGTCGAAAACTTCCCCGTTGAGAAGTGGGACGCGATCCTGGCGATCAACCTCAGCAGCGCGTTTCACGCCAGCCGCTTGGCGCTGCCGGCCATGCTGAAGGCCAACTGGGGCCGCATCATCAATGTCGCGTCGGTGCACGGGCTGGTGGCCTCGGCCGAAAAGTCGGCTTACGTGGCGGCCAAGCACGGCATCGTCGGTCTGACCAAAGTGACCGCGCTGGAGAACGCCACCACTGGCGTCACCTGCAACGCGATCTGCCCCGGCTGGGTACTTACGCCGCTGGTGCAAAAACAGGTCGATGCCAAAGCCGAGGCGCTCGGCATGTCCAACGATGAGGCAAAGAAGCAATTGCTTGGTGAAAAAGAGCCTTCGCTTCAGTTCACCACGCCCGAAGAGCTGGGCGCGCTGGCGGTGTTTTTCTGCTCGCCGGCGGCCAACAACGTGCGCGGCGTGGCATGGAACATGGACGGCGGCTGGACGGCGCAATAAGCGCGTCCCATCACGGCGACAGACGCCTATGTGCTTATGACAAAAGGCCTGCAAGAACAGGCCTTTTCTCTGGGTGGTTGCGCCACCGCTCAGCGCAACTGGATGCTGCCCGACACCGTCACATTGACCATGCTCTTGCCCGCTTCGACCGGCACCGCCATGTCGCTCATCGCCGCCTTGGCTTCCATGGCCATCATGCGTGGGCGCTGCGGCATCTCCATGCCCTGATCGGCTGAGCTGACAGACACCTCGCGCAGCGTGTAGCCGGCAAAACCGAAGGCTTTGGTCACCTCGGTGGCGCGCGCTTTGAAGCGCTCAATCGCTTGCGTTTGCACCTCCGACTCCAGCTGCTGCTGCGCCTGGCGCGACAGGCTGAAAGAGACGCCGCCCAGGGTGAGCGTCGATATTTTCCCGGCGGTTTCGGTGATACGAGCGATGTCGCGCCCTTCCAGCAGCAGCTCGGTGCTGCCTTGCCAGCCGTTGACCTTGCCAGAACTGTTGTAGCGCGGGTAAAGACTGAACTGACCGGTGCGCACCTCCAACAAACCCGGCTGTGCCTGGGCTCGGGCCACACGCAAAGCCATCTCCAGCGCCGCTTTGAGCTGGTTTTGCACCGTGAGCGCGTCGGGGCCAGTTTCGGTGGTGCTCAGGCGCATGGTGAGCCAGTCTTGCTGCACCTCTGTGAAACCGCTGGCGGCGATCTGCACCACGTTGGCGGGGGTTGCAGGCGTCTCGGCATGGGCGGGCCACGCTAGGGCAGCGCAAATCAGCCAAGTCGCTTGCAGAACAGGTCGCGCAGGACGCAAAGCGCGAGGCACACACATCACGGCTTGCCCCTGCTCTGCTCTGCGCCAGCCTGGCTGCGCAACTGCTCGCGCAACCGATGGCGCTCGTCGGGCGAGAGGCGGTAAGGTTTGCCGCCCGGCTCCTGCATGCCATCCAGCGGCTGGCGCAGCACATCGCGCAGTTGCGACGCGCTGCTTTGATCGTCGTCCTGTATTGAGATCGGCATAACAAACGACGGCCCCCCAACAGCGCCTGCCTGCGGCCGCTTGCCATCTGGCGTCTGAGCATTCGCCGCAGCGGCCAAAGCGCACAAAAGCAGTCCAGCCGTCCAATGCGTTTTCATGTCGTTCTCCAATTCGATGATCAACCCCAATTGTGCGAGGCCAGGCACCGCTGACAAGCGGGGGGGTGGCGCAACATCTGTAACACCTTGTCAAATAACCAAATACGTGGTGTGACAAGCACTTGGCGCTGCCAGAATGGCCGCTGTTACATATTTTAGAAGTTGCTCCCATGCCACAAATCAACACCCGCCCCAACAAAATCCTGGTGGTCGATGACGATGTCCGTATCCGCGATCTGCTGCGCCGCTACCTGATGCAAGAGGGCTTTGAGGTGATGCTGGCTGAAGACGGCAAGGCGCTGAACCGGGTGTTGCAGCGCGAATCGGTGGATCTGATCGTGCTTGACCTGATGATGCCGGGCGAAGATGGTCTGTCGATTTGTCGGCGTCTGCGCGCCAATGGCGAGCGCACGCCCATCATCATGCTGACGGCCAAAAGCGAGGACGTGGACCGCATCGTGGGCCTGGAGGTGGGAGCCGACGATTACCTGGGCAAACCTTTCAACCCCCGCGAACTCTTGGCACGCATTCACGCGGTGCTGCGCCGCCGCCCACCCATCGAGGTGCCCGGCGCGCCCTCGCAAGAGCAGGAAGTGGTGAAGTTTGGCCCCTTCGAATTCGATCTCAGCCTGCGCACCCTGCGCAAAGATGGCGCCGATCTGCCGCTGACCACGGGCGAGTTCGCCATGCTCAAGGCGCTGGTGCGCCACCCGCGCCAGCCGCTGTCGCGGGAAAAGCTGGCACAGCTGGCGCGCGGGCGCGAGTTCGAGCCATTCGATCGCAGCCTGGACGTGCAGGTCTCCCGGCTGCGCAAGCTGATCGAAGAAGACGCTGTATCGCCGCGTTACCTGCAAACGGTGTGGGGCGTCGGCTACGTGTTTGTGCCTGACGGAACCGCCTGATGCACGACCTGGAATCGCGCGTTCCGTTTGAAACGCAACCAGCCGAACTGGAAACCGCACCAGCGCCGCTGGAGACGCGGCCCAAGCGCGGTGTCAGTTTGTTCTGGCGCACCTTCTTTTTCCTCTCGGTGTTGTTGCTCGGTTGCATCATGGCCTGGTTGCAGACGTTTCGCGCACTCGAATACGAACCGCGCGCGCTGCAAAGCGCGCAGCAGCTCGCCTCCCTGGTGAACCTGAGCCGCGCAGCGCTGGTGCATTCCGACTCGATTGCACGCGTCTCGCTCATCAAAACCTTGGCCGACGAAGAAGGGTTGCGCATTGCGCCGCGCGAACCCAGCGACACGTTCCGCCTTTACAACCTCGATTCGCTGAGCCGCAACATCAGCGCGCGCCTGCTGGCTCGGCTTGGGCCAGACACGGTGGTGGCGCGCGAGGTGAACGGCAAGTCCGGGCTGTGGATCGGCTTCTCCATTGACGAGGATCCCTACTGGCTGCTCACCGACCCCTCGCGGATCGGCTCGGTGGCGGGCACCACCTGGCTGATCTGGCTGGGCACGGCCGCCTTGATTTCGCTCACCGGTGCTGCCGTGATCGCACGCCTGATCAACCACCCGCTCAAAAAGCTTTCGTTTGCCGCCAGCCGGGTGCGCGATGGCGATTTCAATTCCAGCCAGCTCAATGAAACGGTGTCGACCAGCGAAATTCGCGAGGTCAACGTCGGCTTCAACCGCATGGCGCAGCGCCTGTCCAAGATCGAGCAGGACCGAGCGCTGATGCTCGCGGGCATCTCACACGACCTGCGCACGCCTCTGTCGCGGCTGCGGCTGGAGACCGAAATGAGCGTGGTTGACCTCCAAGCGCGCGAACACATGGCGGCCGATATCGATCAGGTCAACGCCATCATCGACAAGTTTCTGGACTACGCCCGACCCGACAATCTGCAACCCGATCGCGTCAACCTCAACCAAATCGTCGACGCTGCCACTTTCGTGCTTGGCGCCGACCGAAGCACACAGGTCACCATCAGCATCCCGCCCGACACGTTTGTGATGGGGGATGCGGTGGAGTTGCAGCGCGTGTTTGCCAATCTGCTGGAAAATGCGCAGCGCTACGGCAGAGACCCCGTCACGGGCACGGTCACGATCGAGATCGCAGCCAAAGAAAAAGACGACACGGTGCTGATCAAGCTGCGCGATCACGGCCCCGGTGTGAGTCCGGACATTTTGAGTCAGCTGACGCAACCGTTCTTTCGAGGCGATGCCTCGCGCAGCGAGGCCACTGGCACCGGCCTGGGCCTGTCCATTGTGGAGCGAGCGTTGCAGCGCATGGGCGGGCGCTTTGTGCTGGCCAACAGCAGCACCGGTGGTCTCTCAGCCCACATGAAACTGGACAAGGCGCCCCCAGAAGGCAAGGCCGCCAACAAGAGCAAAGAACCGATTCAACCAGCTGGCGGTACGGCCGCCAGCAGCACCACTGCGCGCGCCTCGATGGAAAGCTCCTGACCCACCGGGCCCAGGCGCTCTGCGGTTTTGGCTTTCACGTTCACCTGACCCAGCGCCACACCCAAGGTCTGTGCGATCTGCGCCACCATGGCCGCGATGTGAGGCGCCAATTTGGGCGCCTGAGCGATCACCGTGCTGTCAAGGTTCACGATCTCAAAGCCCGCCGCCCGCACCCGGCGCGCCGCCTCGGCCAGCAGGGCACTGGAATCAGCGCCCCGAAACGCGGGATCGGTGTCAGGAAAATGGCGCCCGATGTCGCCCAACGCGGCAGCGCCCAGCAGCGCATCGGTGATGGCGTGCAGCAGCACATCGGCGTCGGAATGGCCCAGGAGGCCAAGGTGGTGCGGGACGCGCACGCCACCGACGATCAGCTGGCGACCGGGCACCAGCGCGTGCACATCCCAGCCCTCACCGATGCGTAAATTCAACAAACTCGGGTTCACAGACGGCTCCTCAAAATGGCCTCGGCCAAGGCAAAGTCTTCCGAGTAGGTGACCTTGAAATTCTGTGCACTGCCCGACACCAGGCGCGGCGCGTGGCCGGCAAGTTCCATCGCGCTGGCCTCGTCGGTCACACCGTTAAAACCGGTGGCGGCTTGCGCCTCCAGCGCAGCCTGCAGCAGGCCGATGCGGAACATCTGCGGCGTCTGCGCCAACCATTTGTCGGCGCGCTCAATGGTGGCCACCACCCGCCCACCCGCCTCGGCCTTGAGCGTGTCGGCCAGCTTGAGCGCCAGCAGCCCGCCCACCGGATCGGGCTCACAAGCATCCATCAACGCGGTGATCTGCGCAGGCGTGATCAGGCAGCGCGCTGCGTCGTGGACCAGCACCCAGTCGGTGGCGTGTGCGCCTGCATCCCGCAGCACCTGCAATCCATTGAACACGCTTTCAGCCCGACTGCTGCCACCACAGCGCGCCAGCATCACGTCGGGGTGGTCAACGCTCAAAAACCGGTCGCTGGGCGCCACCACGATCCAGACCTGAGCGATGCGGGGCACGGCCTGAAAGGCGGCCAGCGTGTGCAAGACCATCGGCTGGCCCAGCAGCGCCTGGTATTGCTTGGGCGTGCCGCCACCGGCGCGCGCGCCCTGCCCTGCACAAGGCAGCAGGGCGAAGCAGCGTCTGCTTGACACAGTGGCATCGGGGGACAAAGGGGCTGCGTCGGCATACATGGTCATCGCGCATTCTAAAATCAGGTCTTCACACCCCCCGTCTGCTGAGATAGGGGGTTTTTGTCATGGCGACCGCCATCTCCTGCGCAACCCCATCCATGGATCTGCCCAAACTCCTCCCCGGCAAACGCTTCACGCTGCCGCGCCCGTTCGGTGCCGCCGACGCCTTGCTGCTCGCCCAGCTGGCGCAACGCGAAAAAGCCGCAGGCCGCCTGACCGCCATCGTCACCGCCGACGCCACCGACGCGCAGCGGCTGATCGATGACATGGCGTTCTTCGCGCCCGAGATCCGCTGCGCGCTGTTCCCCGACTGGGAAACCTTGCCCTACGACAGCTTCTCGCCGCACCAGGACCTGATCTCCGAACGCCTGGCCACGCTGTGGCGCATCCACAACCGCGCCAACGCGCCCGCCAACGACAGCAACGCCGCGGCCGACGTGGTGCTGGTACCCGCCACCACAGCGCTGTACCGGCTGGCACCACCCGCTTTCCTGGCCGGCTACACCTTCCAGTTCAAGGTCAAGCAGCAGCTCGACGAGGCCAAGTTCAAAGCCCAGCTCACCCTAGCCGGTTACCAGCATGTGACCCAGGTCGTGAGCCCAGGCGAGTACGCGGTGCGCGGCGGTCTCATCGACCTTTTCCCCATGGGCTCGCTGGTGCCGTACCGGGTGGATCTGTTTGACGACGAGATCGACACCATCCGAACCTTCGATCCCGACAGCCAGCGCAGCCTCTACCCGGTGCCCGAGGTGCGACTGCTGCCCGGGCGCGAGTTCCCGATGGACGACGCGGCCCGCGCCAAATTCCGCAGCCGCTGGCGCGAACTGTTGGAGGGCGACCCGACCAAGAGCCGCATCTACAAGGACATGGGCAACGGCGTGGCCACCGCCGGCATCGAGTACTACCTGCCGCTGTTCTTCGAGGAAACCGCGACTGTCTTCGATTACCTCGGCGACGCGGCCACGGTTGTGTTGCATGGCGACCTGGAACCCGCTTTTCAGCGCTTCTGGCAAGACACGCAAGACCGCTACCGCCTGGTGCGCACCGACCCGGACCGCCCTGCCCTGCCGCCCGAGTCGCTGTTTCTCTCCGCCGAGCAGTTCTACAGCCAGGCCAACGCCCACGCGCAGCTCGCCATCCGGCCTGCGCTGCAAGACACAGAAGACAACGCGTTCGCGCAAAAGCTCGGCGATCTGTCGGTGGTGCGTGGCGCCGAAGACCCGCTCTCTCGCCTGCAAGCCCACATTCGCAATACCGCACACAGGGTGTTGGTGCTGGCCGAGAGCGACGGTCGGCGCGAGAGCTTGCTCGACTTCCTGCGCGCCAGCGGTGTCAGCCCGCCCGCCTTCGATTCACTGGCCGAATTCCAGAGCAGCGACGAAAAGCTGGGCATCGCCACCGCCGCGCTCAATGTGGGCTTTTCGTCGGTTGAGCACGGCATCGACTTCGTCACCGAAACCGAGCTGTTCGCCGCCGGCCCCACCACGCGCCGGCGCAAAAAACAGGAACAGGTCAGCGATGTCGACGCACTCATCAAAGACCTCGCCGAGCTCAGCCTGGGCGACCCGGTGGTGCACAACGCCCACGGCATCGGCCGCTACCGCGGCTTGGTCAACCTGGACATGGGCGACAAGAACCCCGACGGCACGCCCGCGCTGATGGAGTTCCTGCACCTGGAATACGCCGACAAAGCGGTGCTTTATGTGCCGGTGAGCCAACTGCAACTGATTGGCCGCTACACCGGCGTCAGCGCCGACGAGGCGCCATTGCACCGCCTGGGCAGTGGTCAGTGGGACAAGGCCAAGCGCAAAGCCGCCGAACAGGTGCGCGACGCCGCCGCCGAGTTGCTGAACATTTACGCCCGCCGCGCAGCCCGCCAAGGCCACGCGTTCCGCTACTCACCGCAAGACTACGAGGTGTTCGCCAACGACTTTGGCTTCGAGGAAACCGCCGACCAGCGCGCCGCGATTCACGCCGTCATCCAAGACATGATCAGCCCGCGCCCGATGGACCGCCTGGTCTGCGGCGACGTGGGTTTTGGCAAGACCGAGGTGGCGCTGCGCGCTGCGTTTGTGGCCGTGACCGGCGGGCGCCAAGTCGCCCTGCTCGCGCCCACCACGCTGCTGGCCGAGCAGCACTACCAAACCTTGGTGGACCGCTTCGCCAAGTGGCCGGTGAAGATCGCCGAGATGAGCCGTTTTCGCTCACAAAAGGAAATCACAGCGGCACAAAAAGGCATCAACGACGGCACGGTCGACATCGTGGTCGGCACGCACAAGCTGCTGAGCGAAAAGACCAAGTTCAAAGACCTCGGCCTGCTCATCATCGACGAGGAGCACCGCTTCGGCGTGCGCCACAAAGAGCAGATGAAAGCGCTGCGCGCCGAGGTCGATGTGCTCACGCTGACCGCCACGCCGATCCCGCGCACCCTGGGCATGGCGCTGGAAGGGCTGCGCGATCTCAGCGTGATCGCCACCGCACCGCAGCGGCGCCTGGCCATCAAAACCTTTGTGCGCTCGGAGAGCAACGGCGTGATCCGCGAGGCCGTGCTGCGCGAGCTCAAGCGCGGCGGTCAGGTCTACTTTCTGCACAACGAAGTGGACACGATCGAGAACCGCAAGCAAAAGCTCGAAGAGCTGCTGCCCGAGGCGCGCATCGCGATCGCCCACGGCCAGATGCCCGAGCGCGAGCTGGAGCGGGTGATGCGCGACTTTGTGGCGCAGCGCTACAACCTGTTGCTGTGCTCCACCATCATCGAAACCGGTATCGACGTGCCCACCGCCAACACCATCGTGATGGCGCGCGCCGACAAGTTCGGCTTGGCGCAGCTGCACCAGTTGCGCGGTCGCGTGGGGCGCAGCCACCACCAGGCCTATGCCTACCTCATGGTCCCCGACATCGAAGGCCTGACCAAGCAGGCCAGCCAGCGGCTCGATGCCATCCAGCAAATGGAAGAACTGGGATCGGGCTTTTACCTCGCGATGCACGACCTAGAGATTCGCGGCGCAGGCGAGGTGTTGGGCGAAAACCAGAGCGGCAACATGTTGGAGGTGGGCTTCCAGCTCTACAACGAAATGCTGAACGAGGCGGTGCGCTGCCTGCGAGCCGGCCACGAACCCGACCTGCTCAGCCCTCTGAGCGTCACCACCGACATCAATCTGCACGCCCCCGCCCTGCTGCCCAGCGACTACTGCGGCGACGTGCACCTGCGCTTGTCCTTTTACAAGAAGCTCGCCACCGCCAAAACCACCGAGCAGGTCGACGCGCTGCTGGAAGAAATCGTCGACCGCTTCGGCAAATTGCCACCGCAGGCCCAGACCCTCATCGACGTGCACCGCCTGCGCGTACTGAGCGCACCGTTCGGCGTGATCAAGGTCGACGCCACGCCCGGCGTGACCCTGATCACCTTCAAGCCCAACCCGCCGATCGAGCCAATGAAGATCATTGAGTTAATCCAGAAGAACCGCCACATCAAGCTGGCCGGCAACGAGAAACTGCGCATTGAGCGCGCGCTGCCCGAGGTGAAAGACCGGGTGCTGCTGGTGCGCGATGTGCTGCGCTCGCTCGGTCAGCCCGTGAACACCGTTACTTCGGCGGTTGTGACTGGCTAAACACCGGTTTGCTGACGTCGAGAACGAAGTCAGCGAGCAGCAAGCGCCAGATGCCTCCTGGGGATAGCCGCCTTACCCGTGCAGCGGCCAAATCCGCTGTTCAATCTGTACAGCCAGCGCCTTGAAGTCAGACCAGGCATCTTTCACAGCCTGCGAATGGCTGCCGATGGCTCCATCTGCAGAGCTGAGGTGAAAGATTGGTTTGCGCACTTCCTGCGCCATCGGCACAAGGCTCCGGTAGTGTTTCAGTCGGGCGAGGCAGTTGCCATCGTTGGACTTGACGAAATTGCTCCCGGCCTGCCCGAGCACACTTTCCCTGTAGGTTCCGGGAATGCGCTCCACCCATTTTTTGTCAGCCTTCACCGGGCGGGAAAGGCGCTCCATGTGCTGCATGAGGATGTAACCCTCGGATTGCATCGCGCCAGATGGCAACTCGAAGTCATGGTCTTTCCAGTTCTCTGTTCGCTTGCTCCAGTCAGAGCGCCAACCCTTGAGCGTGGGCCCGAGGTTGCGCAAGCCCTGTAGCGAGAACAGATCCGCAGCCAGAGGAATGACGACATGGTCGCTCCCAATCAGCGCCGATCGGTTGATGGCACCCAGATTGGGGCCTACGTCTGCCAAGATCAGGTCGGCGTGATGGTCTTGCGCGGCCATTTGCGCCACCTGCCAGAAAGCCGTCAACAACCGGAATGGTCGGTACAGGTTGTTCTGATTGGAATCCATGGCCGCTGTCCACGCGCTGGAAAGCTGGTCTTCAAAGCCGGCCAGGGCAAGGTCCCCAGGAACCAGATGCAACCGGGGATGAATCGCCTGCGTGATCGGCTGCTGAATGTCCCCCACTTTGGTGAGCGGCTGGATGCATCGGAAGATGGTGGCTCCCCCCTTGGGCGGTTCTTGTGGATCCCATAGCTCCTCCAGCGTTTCTTCCGGGAGGAACGCAGAAGTCAAGTTCGCTTGTGGGTCGAGATCGACGGCCACCACCCGTTTGCCCATCTCAGCAAACATCCACGCCAAATGAAACACCAGCGATGTCTTGCCGACACCACCCTTGTTGTTGAAAAAAGTGAGAACCGGAACACTCATGCTTGGGCACCTCCAGCGGCCGTGCGCAAAACAGCCAGCACCGTGGTGGCTTCGACCTGAAATTCCAGCAGCGGATTGCCATTGTCCTGCATGGCGCGGCGCGCCTCGGCGATGCCGAACCCAAAGCGTTGGACAAACCCCATGGTTTTGAGCACGCCCGCCAGCACCGGGTTGCGGTAGTCGGCCACGCCCAGGCGCCCAAAGTTGGCTTGCGTCACCGCGCCATACGGCCCGCCGGTGCTGCTGATCTCTATGCGGTCATCGAACCAATACACCCGAACCGGGGCATTGGTGCCCTCATAGGTGCGGTGCATCACTGCATTTCGCGTGAGCTGCTGCAATGCAGACAGCGGATACGGCGATGTTCGCACCTCGGTCGCCGCGCCCGAGGTGAAGTCCACCGCTACCGCCAGTGTGGCCTTGAGCTTGTCGTCCAGGCGGCGCAGCATCGTCTCCAGGTTGCCATCCAGTTCTGCCTCGTCCACCACCGGATCGCCCCACTGCGTTCCACGGATGCGAAGAAACTGGATGTAGGCGGACGGTACCCAGGAGCGGGGGCTTGTTCCCAGCGCCAAAAGGCCCACCACTGTGGGTATCGGCTCGTCCACGCTGGCGATCATGCCAAGCGAAGCCAGCCGTTCCTTGTAGCTGCGCCCGTTGACTTCCAACACGTCTCTGGCCACTGCTTGCGGTAAAAACTCGCCCTCGAAGTAGCTGCGGCTCAGATCGTCCAGCGAGCTCCCTCCCACGGGATGGGTATCAAAGCCACGGTCGCGGTAGCGGCGCTTCTCGGTGAGCACCCGCTCGTCTTGTACCGAGGCCTGGCCCCGGCGCGGACCGGTGCGGATCCAGATGCGCCCCTCCAGCCGCACGGGTGGTGCGTCTGCCGGCCACACCGTCACCACGGCCATGTCTCGGCCCAGCAAATGGCGCTTGGCCACGGTCATGGTTGGCGGGGGCGTGGTCTTGCCGTCTGTCTTGATGTCCGCCAAGGTCTGCAACAGCTCATCGGTCACCACAAAGTCCGCAGCGGCTGGCGCGCCGCTGTCTTCAACACCCACAAACAGCACGCCAGGCTTGTCGTGGCTGGGCAGGTCGTTGGCAAACGCACACACAGCCTGCCGGCCTTTTTCAGGCGCGTCGCCCTTCCAGGCGCGCTTGCGCTCAACGCGGTCACTCTCCAGGTCGTTGATCAGCACCAGCAGCTCGTCATCGGACAGCGGATTCATGGCTTTGCTTCCAGTCACGTTCGTTAACCCACATTCACAGGGATCAAGGTCATCGTATCGTTGCCGAAAATGTCGATGACCTTCACCGCCACGGTGTAGCGGCCTGGGCGGTCGCAGGTGTGGGTGGCCGTGGCCATCTTGACCACGAAGCGGGGCCACTCTTCGTCGAACATGTTGCTTGACACCGCGTCCGAAGCGTCGAACCGCAGCAGGTCGAACTTGTCGCGGGCTTTGCGAACGTCGTGTAGCCAGATCACCGATTCCACGGCCTCTCGCTGCGCGAAGTAGTAACGAAACTCATCCTGCGCGGCGTCCGCCTGCTCGATCAGGTGATGGGTCTCGAACCACCACTTCAACAAGGCGCGAGATGTGTCCGAGGCTCCCTGGTAGCCCGCTGCTCGCCAGGCAGCCACTTCCTGCCGCACGTTGGCAACCAGAGGGGCCAGCAACTTCTCATAGGCTGTTTCCCGCATTTCTTCCGCTGCGGGGAACCATCGAACCGATGGGTCGAGAACCTCATACGACGAGCTTGGAAAGGATGGATGTAGCGCCACTAGGCAGCCTCCGTCGGTGAAATCAATTGAACGGTGGGGAAATACCCTGCATACCGGCGCACGTCGCGCGTCAGCAGCGGCAAGCGCGCCACAGCGGCGTGGGCACCGATGAAAAAATCTGCCAGCACGTTGGTTTTGGTGCCACCCTTTCGGCGGTACTGCATGAAAGCTTTGCCAGCCAGAAAAAGCGCGGGCTTGGGGATTTCGATCAAAGGAATTTGCAACGCAGCAAGCGCGTCGTCGAGCGCTTCCACGGCGCTGAAGGCCAGCGAGAGTTCGGCGTAGATCACGGGGTTGATCACAAGCCGGTGAATTTGCGCCTGGGCGCGCAGCTGCGCCACCGACCAGTCGGCCCATTCGGGATCGTTCTCAAAAACGTCTACCAAGACGTTGGTGTCCACCAGCATGTATTTGCCTGGCGGTGCGTCAGTGGCGCAGCAAGGCCATCAGGTCCTGCGTGCGCCATTTAACGTCTGCCTTGCCGCGCGCGGCGTCGAAGCGGTCGGGCTGGGGTTTGCCGGCAGCTTTGCCCTGGGCGCTGGCGGCTTTGTGAACCACCACCTGCCCGTCGCGGTTGACGGCGAAATCAACCGCGCTGCCGGGTGCCAGGCCGAGCGCGTCACGGATGTGCTTGGGGATGGTGACCTGGCCTTTGACTGTGAGCGTGGTGGACATGACTGAAACCTCTTTGACAAGTGTTACCTGATTCTAAACAGGTAATACCGGATAATTCTCGGCCATGACGCCAGCACCCACCCCCACCGAATTCGCCCCCGGCCTCGTCATTCGAGGCTTCACCCCACCCTTGAAACTGCGTGATTTCAAGCTGATTGCGTTCGACATGGACTCCACGCTGATCAACATCGAGTGCATTGACGAGATCGCCGATGCAGCCGGCCGCAAGCCCGAGGTAGCGGCCATCACCGAAGCCGCGATGCGCGGCGAAATCACCGACTATAAAGAAAGCCTGCGCCAGCGCGTGGCCCTGCTGCGTGGCGTGACGGTGGCGCACATGGAGCAGGTGCTGGTCGAGCGGCTGCAACTCAACCCGGGCGCCGAGGTGCTGGTCAAAGCGTGCAAAGCGGCCGGGCTCAAGGTGTTGCTGGTCTCGGGTGGCTTCACTTATTTCACCGCCCGCGTGCGCGACCGGCTGGGCATCGACTTCACCCGCTCCAACGTGCTGGAGATCGAGAGCGCGCCCAATTGCGGCCAGCTCACCGGCCGCATGGTCGACCAGGCCTGGGGCGACATTTGCGATGGTGAGGAGAAGCGCCGCACGTTGCTGGAAGTAGCGTCTTTGTTGGGCATCGAACCGGCTCAGTGCATCGCCATGGGCGACGGCGCGAACGATCTGCCGATGATGGGTGTGGCGGGCCTCTCGGTGGCTTACCACGCCAAACCCAAGGTGCGCGAGCAGGCAATGGTGGCGATCAACAGCGGCGGGCTGGACCGGCTGCTGGAAGTGCTGCGCTGAATGCTTGCATGACGCCAACCGCCGCCACACCCGACAAGCCCATACCGCGCTCGCGCTGGGCGCGTCTGCGCTCGCACCTGGGCACGGTGGCGCTGATGCTGGCCGTGTTCTTCGGCATGCAGGCTTGGCAGACGCGCGGTGTGGCGCAAGGCCCGCTGCCCGATCTGGCGTTCATGCTGATCGAGCCCGACGGCAGCCAGCAAACCACCACCCTCGCCGCCTGGCGCGAGCGCCACGCGGGCAAGCCGGTGGCGCTGTACCTGTGGGCCGAGTGGTGCCCGATCTGCAAGGTACAGCAGCCGAACGTGACCGATCTGGTGGGCGACCTCCCACTGCTCACCATCGCCATGCAATCGGGGCCGCCGGACGCGGTGAGGCGCGTGTTGTCCCAGCGCCAGTTGTCTTGGCCCACGGCGGTGGACCCGCGCGGTGAGCTGTCGCGTGCACTCGGCTTCAAATCCGTGCCCGCGTTTGTGGTGGTCGACGCCGAGGGGCGGTTGCGCATGCCCACCGTTGGCTACACCAGCGAGCTGGGTATGCGCTTGCGGCTCTGGTGGGCGGGCGTTTTTTGAGTCTGGATGGGGTCGCGGTTCAGCCACCCGCCCGCTTCACCCGGTGGCCCTGCGCAACCAAAGCGGCCATGACGCGCTCCACATGGTCACCCTGGATTTCGATCACGCCATCTTTCACCGTGCCGCCGCTGCCACATGCGGACTTGAGCGACTTGCCCAGTGCGATCAGGCCGGCCTCGTTGAGCGGCACGCCCTTGACCAACGTCACCGCCTTGCCGCCCCGGCCCTTGGTGTCGCGAGACACCCGCACCACGCCATCGCCTGCGGGCACCGCCGATCGCGCAACGGCCTTGCAAACGCAGGCCGCCACCGGCTGGCGGCAATCGGGACACATGCGACCGGCTTCGGTCGAATACACCAGCGCGCTGGTGGGCATCTTGTTTTTCATGGGCGGCATGGTAGCGCCCGCGACCGGCCCGCCAGCAGCGCACCGGTAAACTCGCCCCCTGCATCCCACCATGACATTCCAAGACTTGGGCCTTGCGCCCGCCCTCCTCAGCGCCACGCAGCAGCTCTCGCTGTCTGCGCCCACCCCCATCCAGTGCGCAGCGATCCCGATCGCCCTGGCTGGCCGCGATCTGCTGGCCACGGCGCCCACCGGCTCCGGCAAAACGCTCGCCTTCGCCCTGCCCTTGCTGCAACTCGGCAGCGCGGACTTGCCCAGCAGCAACGGCTCGCGGCCCACCACCGCGCTGGTGCTGGTGCCCACACGCGAGCTCGCGGCACAGGTTGGCGAGGTGCTCACCAGCCTGGCGCGCGAACTGCCATCCCGCCCCAAGGTCGCGGTGGTGTTCGGCGGGGTTTCGATCAACCCGCAACTGATGGCGCTGCGCGGCGGTGCCGACCTCGTGGTAGCCACCCCTGGGCGGCTGCTTGATCTGGTGGCACACAACGGGCTCAGCCTCGCCAGCGTGCAGCGCCTGGTGCTCGACGAGGCCGATCGCCTGCTCGATCTGGGCTTTGCCGACGAGCTGGAGCGCGTGCTCGCGCTGCTGCCGGCCAAGCGCCAGACGCTTTTGTTCTCGGCCACCTTCCCCGCGCCGCTGCAGCGCCTGGCGAGCCGCTTGCTGCACCAGCCCGAGCGCATCGATCTGCCCGGCGAAGCGAGCGCGCCCGCCGAGATCGTGCAGCGCGTGTTGGTGGTCGATACCGCGCGCCGCACCCAGCTGTTGCGCCAGCTGCTGAAGGAGCGCCCAGGGGAGCGCACGCTGGTCTTCGTGGCCAGCCAATATGCCGCTGAGCGTCTCGCAGCCAAGCTGCACCATGGCGAGACCTATGCCACCTCGTTCCATGGCGGGCTGAGCCAGGGCGCCAGAAAACAGGCCCTAAAAGAATTCAAAGAAAAGCGCTGGGACGTGCTGGTCACCACCGATCTGGCCGCGCGCGGGCTCGACATCGAACAACTGCCGGTGGTGGTGAATTTCGACCTACCGCGCTCGGCGGTCGACTACACCCACCGCATCGGCCGCACCGGCCGCGCCGGCGCAGACGGTTTGGCGATCAGCTTCGTGAGCCCTGATACCGAAGCCCATTGGCGCCTGATCGCCAAACGCCAAGGGCTCAGCCTGCCGCTGGAAACCCTGCCCGGGTTCGAGCCCACCGAGAGCGCGGCACCCACGCCGCTCGACCCGCTGGGCATTGGCGGTGTCAAAGGCAATCGCCCGAGCAAGAAAGACAAGCTGCGCGCCGCAGCGGCGGTGGCATTGGGCGAAAAAGCGCCGACCCCGGATGACGAATAGCGTGACCCACGTTCAACCCTTCTGATCAAATTCACCGTGCCCCTGCCCAGTCCCGCCGCCCGTACCCTGAAGCACACCCGCCGAACCACATTTCAAGGTTTCGAGCGCGACGATGGGCTGTGGGACATCGAAGGCCAGCTGCTCGACACCAAACCCCACGCCTTCGAGATTGAAGGTGAGCGCAGCTGGGCCGCCAACGAGCCCCTGCATGCGATGCACATCCGCCTCACGCTGGACAACACCATGACGATTCGCGACGTGGCAGTGGCGATGGACAGCTTTCCCCACGCGCCCTGCCCCCAAGCCGAAGCACCCATGCAGCGACTGATCGGCGAAACCCTGGGTCGCGGCTGGCGCCAGACCATCGAGCGCCACCTGGGTGGCGTGCAAGGCTGCACCCACCTGCGCGAGCTTCTGTTCGGCATGGCCACGGCCGCGTTTCAGAGCCGCTCGGCCTCGTTTGCCCCGCCGGCTGACGGCAGCCCGCCGATGCACTTGGGCAAATGCTTGGCCTGGGACTTCAACGGCCCCGTGGTTGAGCGCGTCTACCCCGTGTTTTTTCGCTGGCAGCCATTGGCGAAGTCCTGAACACCGACCTGCACCCGACCAGCGCCATGGGAATCGATTACCGGGGTGAATCCGTCGCCCTGCTGACACAGCACGGCAAAGAACAAATGTTGGCGCCGCTGCTGGCGGCTGCGCTGGGTTGCCGAGTGCAGCATGTGACTGGCTTCGATACCGACCAACTAGGCACCTTCTCGCGCGAGGTGCCCAGACCCGGTTCCCAGCGCGACGCCGCGCGCCAAAAAGCCGAGATCGGTATGCGCTTGGCTGGGCTGCCGGTGGGTTTGGCCAGCGAGGGCGCGTTCGGCCCCGACCCGATGTCGGGCATGTTCAGCTGGAACACCGAAATGGTGATCTGGCTCGACCACCGCCACGGGCTGGAGATTGTCGGCATGGCCCAGGGGCCTGCGCGCTCTGCGCACCTGCAAACGGCGCATTGGACCGAGGTGGAATCGTTCGCCAACCGGGAAGACTTTCCCCGGCACCAGCTGGTGCTGCGGCCCAGTGGCCAGCACGATTCGCGCATCGTCAAAGGCGTTGCAGATTGGGACACGCTCAAAGCGCAGTTCCAGCAGGCCCAAGCCATATCGACCAACGGGCAGGTGTTCATCGAGACCGATCTGCGTGCCCACGCCAACCCCACCCGCATGCGAGCCATTGAGCGCGCGGCGCTCGACTTGGTGCAGCGCTTGCAGTCGCCCTGCCCCGCCTGCGAGGCGCCGGGCTATGCGGTCGTTGAAAACGTATCGGGTCTGCCCTGCGCCGACTGCGGCGCGCCCACCAGCGTTCGGCGCGGTGAGGTCTGGGGCTGCGTGGCCTGCGAGCACCGACAAACCCTGTGGCGAACAGACCTCACCGAGGCATCCCCGGCGCACTGCCCGTTCTGCAACCCCTGAGGCAGACTACACCGCAACCGCCACCGTTCAGCGGCTGTCGCGTTTGCCTTGGCTGCGCCGCACGCTGGAACTCACATGACCTTGAATGGCCTGGCTGCTGGGTGAGTTCTTCACCGGGTTCATGCGCTGCGCGGACGCCACCATGTCAAGTGGTGCATTCACCTCTGGCGCGTGCGCTTTGCCGCCGAACGTGGGTGCGCGAGGGGACGGCGCTTTGGGTGAGCGGACGGTTGGGTCTACGCCAATAAAGTGCTCCGGCAGCGCTGAACCGTCTTCTGCCTGATTCAAGCTGCCCACAGCGCTCAGCGCTTGCTCGGGCGTATGGAACTGACCAGTCTTGGTTTTGCCAGGTTTGGTTTTGATGGGTTTGGCGGTGGCGGTGGCGCTGGCCTTGCGGCTGGCTGTGGTCGAAGCAAAAGCGTGTGCAGGCGCTGACTCGCTGCGCTGCTTGGAGGCGTCAGCAGACTTTTTAGCGCGTGAAGCCGGCTTGTCCGATGCCGATGTCGGTACCGCTGATGCAGCCGCCTTGCGCGCTGGCTTTTTGCTCTTCACCTCTTTGGCCTCGTCAGCCCGCGCCTCGCGTGTCTCCAACAGGCTGCTGCGCGCCTCAAACCGATCCAGCACCTCTTGCATGATTTCTGCCTTGCGCTGCGTGCGCGCGTTGGCATCGCCCGTTGCACCCACTCCCTTGGTCTTCCCCTGCGCCGCCACGCTCTGGCGGCGGTACAGATCGCGGTATTTGTCGCGCAAAGACCGGGTGCGCTTTTCTTTGCCCGCGAGCTGCTTCGCCGAGAGCGCTTTGATCGGTTCGGCCCGGCTGTGATCGAACAGTTCCAGCTCGGCGGCGGTCAACAAAGGCTTTGCTTGGGTAATGCTGGTGGCCATGTGGGAATCTCCTCTCCAAATCGAATGTTGGCCTGCGAATTGCAAGCCAAAGAAACCTTAGCACGCACCACCCACTTAGAGGCCGTTTAGGCAAGCGTTCGACGCCTTGTCCTACACGGCAGCTCTCTGCGGCCCAACGCACCCAGCCCGTTCTTATCAGCTCGGTCGACAAGCCAGGCGATTGCTGCGCAGCGAACCCAACGCAACCGCAATGCGCCAGACCCACCGTTCATATTCACGCTACGAATATCGGCGGTACTTATGGGCCAACGGGTCTTTCAAATGCAAAAGCCCTCGCTGCGTCATGCGACGCGGCGAGGGCTTTTGGCTTGCAGGGTGCAGTTACATCAAGGCTTGAGCTGGGCGCGAATCTCGCCACCCTTGTTGGCGGCCGAGTGCACGTTCACATAGAGCGAGCCCATTTTGTAAGCCTCCAGTTGCGCAGGCGTAAGTTTGGCGCCGGCGGGCACCATGTAGCCGTTGTCGCCGTTTTTGGTCAGAGGCACGATCACCGGGCCGTTCTGACCAGCGGGCGCGATGTGAATGTGAGCCATGGTGCTCATCACGCCTGCGGTGGTGACGCTGCCGCTCACCATGCCGTCGGCAGTCACTTTGATGTTGGCCGTACCGCTGGCGGCGGTGGTCACCGGCGGGACCTCTTGGGCGCCGGTGAGTTTCTCATCGCCACGCACAGCGCTGCCCATCGAACTGGTCATTTTGTCGACGCTGGCGCAACCCATGAGGGTGGTGAGCGAAACGGCTACGGCCAGACCGAGCACGGTCTTGATGCGGAAAGGGGTTGTCATGGAAAGTCCTTGGTCCTGATAGCAAAAGATCAGAAGCATAGCGCTCGCTGTGCTGTCTGGTCAAAGAAAACCAAGGTCGGCCCAGCCTACCGTGGGGCTGCCAGAGTCTTTACAACTGCCGCTAGCGACCCAGCCGCACGAAGACCTTGAGCAGCGGGTTTGGCACCCAGCCGTCACGCTCTACGAGCGCAGTGTGTTCGGGCGCTGCGAATTCTGTTCTGCGGTCATGGCCGTGTCTGACCCGGTAGAGCCCATGTGCCGTTCGCCTGGCCGCTCGCCAAGGGCTTTGGCCTGCGCCGACTCGTGGTGCTCCGCGCGGGCCTTTTTGGCTTTTCTGTATTGGTAAATGGCGAACGCAATCGCCGCCACGAAAGTGAACATGAACAGGGCGGGAATCAGATATGAGTCTGTGGGCATAGCGAAACTCCTTCAATCGGTTGGCTGAGGACAACTCCCATTTGGGCGGTTGATCGACGGTGGCTGGGTGCGCAAACTGCCTAAAGACAGCGTGAGCTGACGATCAAGGCCACCGATTTCGGTGGTTGACCCATCATCGACAAGCCATGCGTCGCAGCCTATCGGTCATTGGGCTGTTGTGATGTCGGTAGCTACCTACACCTCGGACGCCGCCCTTAACGTGGGATTCCAGTTGACCCTCAGCGCACCCCGACCACCTTCACCAACTGCCCCACCCGTGGCGCGGCCTCACCGCCATACAGCCCATTGAGCAGCCGCAACTGTTGCTCGGTCGACACGCCAGCCGATTGCAACGCAGCAAAGCCACCACGCGGGTACGGCACCAGATCCACCACCCAGGGGCGGGCGTTGCGGGCGTCGGCTGCGGTCATGGGGCGAAAGGTTTTTTCGGTGGCGTTCATGGCGGGCATGGCGCGGGCTTTGGCGTTGTCGTTGGCGGCGAGGTAGAGCAAGGCGTAATTCGCGTTTTTGGGGCCGCTGACGATGGTGGCTTCCAGCGGTTGCGTTTGGCCGTTTTGCAGGCGGCGCACACCAGCAAAGTGGGTGGCGGCCAAGCCGTTGAGGCTGCCGCGCGTGACCTGGCCTTGAGCGGCGCCGAGGCCGTTTTTCAGAATGTCTTCGTGGCTGCTGCCGCTCTTGGGTGGTACGGCCTGCATGCGCAGCGCGGCGTCGCCCTGGGGGCTCGCGATGGTGAGCGCGCTGGGGCTGTTTTGGATGCGCCAGCCGGGCTGGGCGGTCACCGCAATGCCCAGATCTGGGTGATAAAAATCCTGCCCGCGCACCAGACCCTGCTCGGGGCTGTCGCCAAAGGTCATGCCGCGGATGGCTTGCAGGTAGCGTTCGCGGCCATCGTCGCCGTATTGGCCTTTGTAGCCGACGGCGATCTGGCGGATGGACTGCAAACGCTGCTCGTTGCTGGGGTGCGACGAGAGCCAGTCGGCGCCGCTGGGCGCGGGTTTGCCAGCGGCGCGTGCCTGGTCGGCGGCGTAGGCTTCTTGTGACTTCAGCACCTGGATCACATCGACCATGTTGGTGGGGTTGTAGCGGTTGCGCGCGAGGTATTCGGCGCCCAAGGTATCGGCCTGCAGCTCCTGCTCACGGCTGTAGTTGGCGATGTAGCCCGCCGCCACGCCTTGCGCCACGCGCCCGCTGAGGTCGGCCGCGCCGCCGATGCCCTGGCTCTCCAGCACTGCGCCGAGCAGGCTGGCGGCCAGCACACCCAGACCAGCGTTTTGGCTTCGAGTGGCGCGCTGGGCGCCATGGCGCGCCGTGACATGGCCGATTTCGTGACTGATCACGCCCGCCATGTCGGCCTCGCTCTCCATGTAGGCCAGCAGGCCGCGGGTAACGTAGACGTAGCCGCCGGGCAGCGCGAACGCGTTGATCTCCGGGCTGTCGAGCACGGTGAAGGTCCACTTCAGGTTGGCGCGGTGCGATTGAGCGGCCAGACGCTGGCCGACCTGGTTCACATAGGCCTGCAACTTGGCGTCTTTGACCACGCCGTACTCGCTCAGCACCTGCTTGTGGCCCTCTTGACCAGCGGCAATCTCGGCCCGCTCGTCCATCACCGAGCGTTCGGCTTCCCCAGTGACAGGGTTGACGACCGGGCTGCCGCAGCCGGCGAGCAGGCCCAGCGACAAGCCAATGGCTGCAATCGGAGTGGCCACCCGCCATGGCGCTTGGGTGAGCAAACAAGCGAGGCGGTGAAAGAGGGGATGACGGGTGGATAAACGTTCGGTTTTCATGGGATCTCCTGGCCAGAAAAAACATGATACGGTGCCGAAGTTCGCGTCTGCGTAGGCCGAAGAGCTGGTTTGCTGCCCACGTGAACAGATCCAAATTTCTTTGAACGGTGGCAACGCGCTTTAGGGTTGCCATCGCTCCCTCCTGCGGTTCTCGCCGCTTGTCTCAACCAAGAGGTTCTCATGCTCAAAGCCCTGATATTTGATGTCGACGGCACCCTGGCCGATACCGAAGCCGTGCACCTGGAGGCGTTCAACCACGCCTTCCCCCAGGTGGGTCTGGACTGGCATTGGAGCCACGATGACTACGCGCGCTTGCTGGAGATTTCGGGCGGCAAAGAACGCCTGCGCCACTTCTGGCACATGACGCACCCCGACATGACCGACCTGGGCGGCGGCGCGCTCGACGACACGCTCAACCGCCTGCACGAAATCAAGACCGCCTATTACGAGAACGCGGTCAACGAAGGACGGGTGCACCTGCGGCATGGCGTGCTGAAACTGATCAACGCGGCCCACGCCGAGGGTTTGCAGCTGGCGATTGCCACCACCACCTCGCCGGTCAACGTGTCCGCGCTGCTGCGCAAAGCCATCGGCGACGACTGGCGCCACATGTTTGTGGCGGTGGGCGACGGCTCGTCATCGCCCGTGAAGAAACCCAACCCGCAGGTGTACCTGCAGGTATTGGGTGACATGGCCGTGCCCGCTGCCCACTGCCTGGCGTTCGAGGACTCGCCCAACGGCCTGCGGGCGGCCATGGCGGCAGGCTTGCAGACGGTGATCACACCCACCGAATTCAGCGTAGAGCCCAATTTCGAGGGCGCTTTGCGCGTGTTGCCCGACCTCTCAAGCGTCACGGTGGCGCAGCTGCGTGAGTGGCTCGATGAGGCCGGCCCGCTGCCTGCCGCGCAATAATTCGCCCCTGCTGAACCAACACCGCTCCCATGCCACTCGCCCGCCGCTCCACGCTGACACAATTTCTCATTGAGGAGCGGCGTCGCTACCCTCTGGCCAGTGGCGACTTTAATGCGCTGGTGCTGGACGTGGCGCTGGCCTGCAAGACGCTGGCGCGCAGCGTGGCTTTTGGTGCCCTGAGCGGTCCGCTCAGCACGGGTTTTGGCGGCTCGCTCGCCGGTGGGGTCGGCGGTCTGCCCAGCGGCTCGGGTCATGCACAGCCTGGCCCAGCCGCCGGTGGCGCTGCTCAGGAAAGCATGGGGCACGCGATCTTTGTCGACGCCAACCACTGGGGCGGCCACTTGGCAGGCATGGCGTCCACCACGGTCGCCGGACCGGTCAACATCCCGGCGCCCAACCCGCGCGGCAAATACTTGCTGGTGTTTGACGCACTGGAGGGTGCCGACCAGGCCGACCTCAACGTGGCGCTGGGCAGCGTTTTCTCGGTGTTGCGCGCGCCGCCAGCGCTGGCAGACGGTGGCCGCGAGTTGCGCGCTGAAGATTTTTTGCAGAGCGGCGCGCAGCAGGTGGCGGCTGGCTACGCGCTGTACGGGCCTGCGACGCAATTGGTGCTCACGGTGGGCGCGGGCGTGCACGGCTTCACCCTTGACCCCAACCTGGGCGAGTTCAAGCTCACCCAGCCCGGCATTCGCATCCCGGAAGACACCGACACCTTCGCCATCAACGCCGCCAACACCCGCTTCTGGGAAGCGCCGGTGAAACGGTATGTAGATGAGTGCCTTGCGGGCAAAAGCGGGCCGCGCAGCAAAGACTTCAGCACCCGCTGGATCGCCAGCCCCGTGGCAGAGGCCCACCGCATCCTCATGCGGGGTGGCGTGTTTTTGTGCCCACGTGACGCCGAAGACGCAACCCGGCCCGGCTGCCCCGGCCTGCTGCACCAAGCCAACCCGCTGGCCATGCTGATCGAGCAGGCCGGTGGCCGCGCCAGCACTGGGCGTGAGCCGGTGTTGCAACTGGTGCCAGGCAGCCTCTCGCAGCGCACCGGTCTGGTGTTCGGCTCTCGACACGAAGTGGAGCGCATTGAGCGCTACCACCACGAGCCCGCCGCGCTCGCCAGCAGCGGCAGCCCGCTGTTTTCACCGCGCTCGCTGTTTCGCGTCTGAGCCGAACGCGGCCCATACTGCAGCCCCTACCGCACACGCCAGCGCGTGTCATTTGTCACTGCCCCCCTTTTTCGCCAGACCCCATGTCCGAACGCCATCCCATCGTTGCCATCACCGGCTCCAGCGGCGCTGGCACCTCCACGGTGACCAGCACCTTCCAGGCCATCTTTCGCCGCGAGGGGGTGACAGCCGCGGTGGTCGAGGGCGACAGCTACCACCGCTACGACCGCGAGGCCATGCTGCTGCAGTCGCAGCGCGAAGAGGCGGCCGGCAACAAGCACTTCAGCCATTTCGGCGCCGATGCCAACCTGTTCGGCGAGATTGAGAACCTGTTCAAGGTTTACGCCGACACCGGCACCGGCCGCTGCCGCCACTACCTGCACAACGAGATCGAGGCCGCGCCCCACAACCAAGCGCCGGGCACCTTCACGCCCTGGATGCCGTTGCAAGAAGACACGGACCTGCTGTTTTACGAAGGCCTGCACGGCGCGGTGGTGACACCGGAGCACAACATGGCGCAGTACCCCGATTTGCTGATCGGTGTGGTGCCGGTGATCAACCTGGAGTGGATCCAGAAGCTTTACCGCGACAAGCACATGCGCGGTTACAGCGCCGAGGCGGTGACCGACACCATTTTGCGGCGCATGCCCGACTATGTGAACCACATCACGCCGCAGTTCCAGTACACCCATGTGAACTTCCAACGCGTGCCGATTGTGGACACCAGCAACCCGTTTGTGGCGCGCGACGTGCCCACCGCCGACGAGAGCATGGTGGTGATCCGCTTCGCCCAGCCCACCGGCATCGATTTCCCCTACCTGCTCAGCATGATCAGCGGCTCTCTGATGAGCCGCGCCAACACCATCGTGGTGCCCGGCGGCAAGATGGAACTGGCGATGCAGCTCATCTTCACCCCCTTCATCTGGCGGCTGGTGGAGCGCAAACGAAACGCCATGCGCGGTGGTGGTTGAGTCCCATTTTCCAATGGCCAACAAAAAGGGGCGCCCGAATTGGGTGCCCCTTTTTGTTTACTGGCAACTGCTTATTTGCTGCTCACGTACTCCGCCACTGCCGCCATTTCCAGCTCGGTCATCTGGCTGGCGATGCTGTGCATCACCGCGTTGTCGTCGGTGCGCTCGCGCTTGTTGAACGATTTGAGCTGGTTGTTGACATAGCCCGAGAATTGCGTGGCCAGACGCGGCAGGCTGGCCGAGCCCTCAGCGGCTGTGCCATGGCAGCTGGCGCAGGCGGGCACACCGCTGAGCTTGTTGCCGTTGTGATAGATGTAACGCCCCATGGCGGCGAGCTGCGGGTCTTTGGCCTCCTCGCGCGGCAGCGACATCTGCTCGTAGTATCTGCCGAGCGCCAGCATTTCGTCGGGTTTGAGCTTGGCCACCATGGGTGCCATGATCGAACTCTTGCGCTGCCCGCTCTGAAACGCTGCCAGCTGCTTGGCCACGTACTCGGCATGCTGCCCAGCCAACCGGGGAAACACCTCGCTGGTGGACTCGCCCTGCTCCCCGTGGCAGAGGAAGCATGAGCCACCTGCGATCTTCTTCGCCCGCGCCTCGTCAGCCTGCGCCATGGCACCAGAAACGCCAAGCAGCGAGGCAACCAGCCAAGCCACCTGCATGGATCGCATAGGAAATTTCATAAATTTCTGTTCACCAACACGTCACCACAACAAGCCCACCGCGCCCGAGATGCCTCCATTCCAGCGACAGCCGCAGAACCGGCTCCGCCGGGCTGCTGGCTGTGCCCCCTTGAGGGGTGACGCCAAAGGCGGCGCGGGGGTGAACGTCAAGCCTTGCAGAGGGTTAGGCCAGCGTATCGGCCCAGATGTTGCGCGCCCAGCCCCACGCGTACTTGCCTTCCAGCTCGCTCGCTGCCCTGGACACGCCACCCGAGCCGGGTACGGCCAGCATGGTCTTTTTCTCGGCGTCGTAGCGGTGCACACTGGCCACATGAACCGCCTCGTCGGCGGTCACAAAGCTGTAGCAGGTGTTGGCGTAGATCGGCAGCGCTTGCAGGTCTTTGCCGGCGAGCAAAGCCACCACCGCAGCCGCACAGTTTTTACCGTGCTGGTTGGCCATGTGGGCAGACTTGGGCATGCCCGGCGCGGTCTGGATCGCGTCGCCCAGCACATGGATGTTCTTCACCGCCTTGGATTCGAAGGTGAGGAAGTCCACCTCGCACCAGCGGTCGTTGGCGGTGGTGAGCTTGGTGTTGCGCGCGATGTCGCCGGCCCGCATGTTGGGCACCACGTTGAGCACCGCGGCCTTGAAGTCGTCGTTGAAATCGAACTTCAGGGTGTTGGTGGCGGCGTCCACATCGACCACCCGGTGTTTGGGCCGGTACTCGATCATGCCGTCGTAGTTGTCTTTCCAGGCCTTCGTGAACAGGCCCTTCTTCGACTGGATGTCATCGTTGGCATCGAAAATCATCACCTTGCTTTTGGGCTTGGCGGTCTTGAAATAGCTGGCGACCATACAGGCCCGCTCGTAAGGGCCGGGCGGGCAGCGGTACGGTGCCAGCGGGATGGTGAGCGCGTAGACGCCGCCATCGGGCATGGCCTCTAACTGCTGGCGCAGCGCCAGCGTCTGCGGGCCACTTTTCCAGGCGTGCAACACCTTCTCTTTGGCGCCCGCCTTGGCCATGCCGGGCAGGGTTTCCCACATGAATTCAATGCCGGGCGAGACGATCAGCCGGTCGTACGGGAGCTCGCCGCCGCTGGCCAGCTTCACCGTGCGCTTGTCGGGGTCGATGCTGGCCACCATGTCGCGCACCACCTTCACACCATGGCGCTTTTCAAGGTTGGTGTAAGGCATGGTGAGGTCTGCCATCTTCTTGTACCCGCCGACCACCAGGTTGGACATGGGGCAAGAAACAAAATTGGTGTTGGGCTCAATCAAGGTGACCTGAATTCGCTCATCGGAGAACAGGCGCAGGTACTTGGCGGCGGTGGCGCCGCCATAGCCACCGCCCACGACCACCACCTTGGCGCCACTGGCACCGCCCGAGGTGGCGCAGCCGCTCATGAGACCCAAACCCGCCACGGCCGAACCAGCACCAACGGTTTTTACGAATTGACGACGTTGCATGGGGTAACTCCTCACTTTTTCTGAGCGGCGAAATAGGCAGAGATTTGCAGCAATTGGTCGTCCGAATAACCGGCAGTGAGCTGGTGCATCAGCGTGGCCGGTTTGCGGCCAGATTTGTAATCCATCAACTTCTGGAACATCTCGTCTTTGTCTTTGCCCGCCAAGGACTCGTTGCCCTCTTGGGCACGACCGCCGGTACCGTGGCAGGTGGCACAAGCCGCTGCCCAGACGCGAACCTGGTTGACCTCGGCTTGCGCCCCCATGGCTGCGGCGCACAAGGCGCTTGCTGCCAGCCATTTCAATTTGTTGACCATGCTTGCTCCAGATGGGCGGGTAAAACGATTCAGGACGAAAACTGTAACAGAGCGATTTCTCGCTGCTCCATCAGCAATTTTGCACATACCAATTAAAGATGCTAGCACCGCCGATTTGCTTCGCTGGACGGTGAAAACCCTAGCGGGTCTTGTGGCGGCGCTGGGCCATTTTGTGCGATGCCATGGGGCGCTTGCAGCGATACGGCGCGTACTTCTTGTGGTGCTGAGTGCTTGGCACCATCCGATCCCTTGGGCAGGCACGGTCAGGGATGTCACGGCGCTTGGCCACAACATCAGGGTTTTTACTTATTCATATATAGGCAATCAATCATATAGTTGCTATCAAGACAAGCCACCGGGCCTGCCCGTTGGCTGGGGTGCTGTTTTTTTGAACGCCCAATCCGAGGTTTTTGATTCGGCAGCACCCGCTTCGGCTGCCTTGCTAAATCTAGGCGGCTGTGCAGCCTGTCTTCGCTGTCCTGCCACCGGCGACTCTGTGAACCCATCCATCCGACATCATCCCGTCAACCCAAAGGAAGAAGCCAGTGTCCAAAGAAATGTGTGACGTGATTGGGCGCGTGATGCCTGCTCCGGAGAATTTTCTGGGCGCTGAAAAACTCGAAGATGCCCGCAAAGCGCGGCGCCGCTTCATGGGCTCGGCGCTTGCCATGGGTGCTGGTGTGGCGGCCACTGCGGGCGTGACCGGCAAGGCGCTGGCGGCTGAGGGCGAAGACGCGATCCTCAAGTTGCCCGAGCACACCACTGGCCTGGGCTTGCCTGTGGTGACCGATGGTTACGGCAAGCCCAGCAAGTGGGAAGCCAACCTGCAGCGCCGCCAAAGCCCGGGGCTCACCCGCGTGAACCAGGCATCGGTGAGCTTCACGCCGCTGCAAGGCCTGTTCGGCATGATCACGCCCAGCGGCTTGCATTTTGAGCGGCACCACCAAGGCTGGTGGGACATCGATCCCTCCAATCACCGCCTGATGATCAACGGCCTGGTCAAGCGCCAGCGCGTTTTCACCATGGACGATTTGATGCGCCTGCCCAGCGTTTCGCGCATCCACTTCATCGAGTGCGGCGCCAACACCGCGACCGAGTGGGGCAACGTGGCGGTGCCCACCGTGCAGTACACCCACGGCATGGTGAGCTGCTCGGAATTCACCGGCGTGCTGCTCTCCACCCTGCTGGAGATGTGCGGTGTGGACAAGAAGCTCGGCAAGTACATCTTGGCCGAAGGCGCAGACGGCTCGTCCATGACGCGCACCATCGCCCTGGACCGAGCGATGGACGACTGCATCGTCGCCTGGGGCATGAACGGCGAGATGCTGCGCCCCGAAAACGGCTACCCGCTGCGGCTCGTGGTGCCAGGCGTGCAAGGCGTGAGTTGGGTCAAGTACCTGCGCCGCATCGAGGTGGGGGACCAAAAATACGCCACCAAAGACGAGTCCGTGCACTACATGGACCTCATGCCCGACGGCCTGCACCGCCAGTACACCGGCATCCAGGAGTGCAAAAGCGTGATCACCACGCCCTCGGGTGGTCAGACGCTGCTCGACAAGGGTTACTACAACGTAACGGGGTTGGCCTGGTCGGGCAGGGGGCCCATCAAGCGGGTGGATGTGAGCACCGACGGCGGGCGCAACTGGCGCAACGCGCGCATCGACGGCACAGTGCTGCCCAAGGCCATGACCCGCTTCAACATCGATTGGGTATGGGACGGCAAGCCGGCCATTTTGCAAAGCCGCGCCATCGACAGCACCGGCTATGTGCAGCCCCAGATCAACCAGTTGCGCGCTGTGCGGGGCACCCGCTCGGTCTATCACCAGAACGCGATTCAAAGCTGGTTGGTTTCACAAAACGGCGAAGTCTCCAACGTGCAGGTTTATTGATATGCCCACCTCCGTCAAGAACAAAAACACCCCCGCCGCAGGCGTTGCCTTCGAGCCGCTCAAGGGGACAAAGTCTGTCGCCCAGCAGAACCGGATCGACGGCCTTTTGAGCCATGCACGCCAGGCTGCGGTGCTTGCTTTGGCCTGCGTTGCGTTCTCCTCTTTCGCGCAAGTCAAACCCTGGCAAAACATGGGGCGCGATGCGACGCCAGCCGAGGTGAAAGCCTGGGACATCGATGTGCGGCCCGACTTCAAGGGCCTGCCCAAAGGCGCGGGCTCGGTCGACAAAGGGGCTGCTGTGTGGGAGGCGCAATGCACCTCTTGCCACGGCAGTTTTGGTGAGTCCAACGAGGTGTTCACGCCCATCATCGGCGGCACCACCGCTGACGACATCAAAACCGGCCGCGTGAAGGGCCTGCTGGAGGGCAAGAGCATCGCACCCCAGCGCACCACGGTGATGAAGGTGGCCACAGTGTCCACTTTGTGGGACTACATCAACCGCGCCATGCCGTGGAACGCACCCAAATCGCTGAGCGCCGATGAGGTGTTTGCCGTCACCGCTTACCTGCTGAACCTGGCCGACATCGTGCCGGCCGACTTCACCTTGTCCGACAAGAATATCGCAGAGGTGCAGCAGCGCATGCCCAACCGCAACGGCATGGTGTTTTACGAGCCCCTGTGGCGCACCGACGGCAAAGGCGACATCAAAAACGTGGCCTGCATGAAGAACTGCGCGGTGGACGAGACCATCCACAGTTCGTTGCCAGCCTTCGCCCGCGATGCTCACGGCAACATCGCCGAGCAGAACCGCATCGTCGGACCGGTGCGTGGTGCCGACACCACCCAGCCGCCGCCCAAGGGGCCCGCGGGGTCGGTGGCTTTGCCCAAGCCGGTGGTGGTGGCAGCTGCCTCGGGTGGCTCAGCCGATGTGAAGGCGATGCTGGGCGCCAATGCCTGCCTGGCCTGCCATGGCATTAAGAACAAAATTGTGGGCCCAGGCTTCAACGAGGTGGTGGCCAAGCACAAGGGCCGCGCCGATTTGGAAGGCTATTTGCTGAGCAAAATCAAAGGTGGCGGTGTGGGCGTCTTCGGTGGCATACCGATGCCCGCGCAACCCCAGCTCAGCGATACCGATGCGAAGGCGATTGCGCAGTGGATCGCTGTCGGCGCGCCGTGAGCCTGTTGTGACCGTTACTCGGTTGCTTCACCGACACACCTCAAGAAACTTTAAGCTATGAACATGTTTGCAAGATCCGCCTCGCTAGCCGCTGCCGCGTTGTTGAGCCTGGGCAGCGCGCAGGCCCTTGACGCCGCAGCCGCCAAGGCACTGGCGACCAAAAGCGCCTGTTTGGCTTGCCATGCGGTTGACCGGAAGATGGTCGGCCCGTCCTACAAGGCCGTGGCTGCCAAGCACCAAGGCCAAGCCAACGCGCTGGAAAAAGTGGCTGCGCGCATCCAATCCGGTGGCGCGGGCATGTACGGCCCAGTACCCATGCCAGCCCAACCCAACCTCAAAGACGACGAGCTCAAGCTGCTCGCGGCGTGGGTGCTGTCAGGCGCCCCCGACCAGTAAAGTTTTTCCATCCATTTTTAAGGAGATCGACATGAAAAGTACCCGCCGTTCCGCCCTCAAAGCCACAGGCGCCTTCGCCACTCTGGTGTCGTTGGGCTTGGTCACCCAGAGCCAGGCGCAAGCCGCTGTGGACCGCGCCAGCTTCTCGGTGAAAACGCTCGACGACGCGCTCAAGGCCATTGGTGGCACGCCCGCCAACAGCGACCAGGTCACAGTGGTGTCGCCCGACATCGCTGAAAACGGCGCTGTGGTGCCCGTGGGCGTGACCTCAAAGCTGCCCAACACGACCGACCTCTACATCATCATCGAGAAGAACCCGACGCCATTTGCCGCCGCCTTCATGATCCCGGCCGGCACCCTGCCTGACGTGCAGACGCGCGTCAAGATGGGCCAAAGCACCAACGTGGTCGCTGTGGTCAAGGCCGATGGCAAGCTGTTCTCGGCCACCAAAGAAACCAAGGTCACCCTGGGTGGCTGCGGCGGCTGAGCAGCCCCGCACCCCAGCGTTTTTCCTCCCTCAATTGATTATTTCAGGAGTCCACCATGGCTGATCCGATGCGCATCCGTGCCGCCCTTGCCGGCGACGAAACCACCGTTCGTGTGCTTATGGCCCACATCATGGAGCCCGGCACCCGCAAAGACGCGGCGGGCGCCCTCATCCCCGCCCACTTCATTCAAGACGTGGAAGCCAGCCACAAAGGCAAACCCGTGCTGAAAGCCATGTGGTCGGGCGCGGTGTCGCAAAACCCGTTTCTGTCCTTCAAATTCAAGGGCGCGGCCAAGGGCGACAAGGTCGTGGTGAAGTGGGTCGACAACAAGGGCGATTCCCGCACCGACGAAGCCACCATCGCCTGATTGCGGTGAAGTAAGACACGGCCAGCCTCATCAGACGCTGGCCGTTTTTTTGGCAGAAGAAGGAGACAACCCGATGAAAAAACCGATGGTTCAACGACAGGTGCTAGCAGCCACAGCGCTGCTCATGAGCATGGGCGTGGCCCATGCCCAAGACGCCACCGCAGAGGGCATTGCCAAGTACCGCCAGATGCTGCAAGACGGCAACCCGGCTGAGCTTTTCGAAATGAAAGGCGAGGAGCTGTGGACGCAAAAGCGCGGTCCCAAAAACGCCTCGTTGGAAAAATGCGATTTGGGCAAGGGCCCAGGTGTCATCAAAGGCGCCTTCGTTGAGCTGCCGCGCTACTTCGCCGACACCGGCAAGGTGCAAGATTTGGAGACGCGCCTGATCACCTGCATGGAAACCTTGCAAGGTTTCAAGTCAGAAGAACTCTACAAGGCAGCGGCCAACTACGGCAAAGGCGAGAGCGCCAACATGGTGGCGATGACCACCTACGTGGCAACTGCCTCCAAGGGCATGGACTTCGCTCTGCCCCAGGTGAACGAGAAAGAGAAAACCATGTACGAAGTGGGCAAGCGCCTGTTCTTCGCGCGTGGTGGCCCGCACGACTTTGCATGCTCGACCTGCCACGGCGTGGATGGTCAGCGCATTCGCCTGCAAGACCTGCCCAACCTCACCAAGAACCCGGGTGATGGCGTCGGCTTTGCCGCCTGGCCGGCGTACCGCGTGTCCAATGCCCAGCTCTGGACCATGCAAAAACGCCTGAACGACTGCTACCGCCAACAGCGCTTCCCCGAGCCCAAGTTCGGCAGCGACGCCACCATTGCCCTGGCTGTTTACATGGGCGTGAACAGCAAAGGCGCTGAGTCCATCGTGCCGTCCATCAAGCGCTGATCAGGAGACACTCACATGAAGACATCCCTCAAGATCGCATTGATCCCCGTGGCCGCGTTGGTGTTGGCCGCGTGCTCGTCATCGCCCACAGGCGCCGACCTCGACAAAATCGCCTCGCAAGTCACGCAGAGCTCGTTCCAAGCCAAAGGCCAAGCCGGCATGGATCGCCTGCAGCAAGACGACGCCAACCGCTTGTGCAGCGCGGCCGACGTGGCCGGTCAACCGCTGGACGACAAAGCCGCTCAAGCAATCGAGGCGGCCAACCTCAAGACCGTCAAGTGGCCAGCCGACGGCAAGTTTCTGGGCGACTGGAAGAATGGCGAAAAGCTGGCACAAAGCGGCCGTGGCCTGACCTGGTCAGACAAAGCGGGCTCGGACAACGGCGGCAATTGCTACAACTGCCACCAGATCACCAAGGAAGAAATTTCCTACGGCACCATCGGCCCCAGCCTTTACCACTACGGCAAGCTGCGTGGCGTGACCGATCCAAACAGCCCAGCCGCCAAAGCCGTGGTGGAGTACACCTGGGTCAAGCTGTGGAACGCGCGCGCTTACAACGCCTGCTCGCAAATGCCCCGTGTGGGTCACAACGCCATACTCAACGAGGCCGAACTCAAGGATGTGATGGCGCTGCTGCTCGACCCGGCATCGCCTGCCAACAAGTGAGATTTTTTCGCGAGCGGGCGGGCTGAGAAGCCCGCACGCCAGTGGACATACCCCATCAAGCCGGCCCAGCCTCGCTGCGGCCGGCTTTCATCCGACAGCCTAAGAAAATGCAGGCGTTGACCGGGCAACTGCCCCGCCCATGTCTTGATCGCGTTGCGGTCGTCTGCTGCATCTATCAGCAATCAATTGAAGAGGAATATTCATGAGCTTCAGCCGTCGCGAATTCATGCAGGTGCTGGCTGTGGCCAGTGCCGGTGGCATGGCTCTGAACCACAAAGACGTGCTGGCGGCCAAGCCAGGCGCTGGCCAGAAGATGTACGACTTGCCGGCATTTGGCAACGTCAGCTTTCTGCACTTCACCGACTGCCACGCGCAGTTGATGCCCATTTATTTCCGCGAACCCAGCGTGAACATCGGCGTGGCAGACGCACTGGGCCAGCCGCCACACATCGTGGGTGAGGCGCTGCTCAAGTACTTCAAGATCCGCCCAGGCACACCCGAGGCGCATGCCTTCACCTACCTCAACTTTGAGCAAGCCGCCAAAACCTACGGCAAGGTCGGCGGCTTTGCTCATCTGGCCACGCTGGTGAAAATGATGCGCGCCAGCCGCCCCCACGCCATGCTGCTCGATGGCGGCGACACCTGGCAAGGCAGCGCCACCGCGCTGTGGACCAATGGTCAGGACATGGTGGACGCTTGCAAGCTGCTGGGCGTGAACGCCATGAGCGCACACTGGGAATTCACCTTGGGCGAAAAGCGCGTGCAGGAAATCATCGAGAAAGACTTCGCCGGCAAGCTCGACTTCTTAGCGCAGAACGTCAAGACCAACGACTTTGGCGACCCGGTTTTCAAGCCGTATGTCATCAAGCAGATGAATGGCGTGCCAGTGGCGGTGATCGGCCAGGCCTTCCCCTACACACCGATCGCCAACCCCAGCTACATGGTGCCGAACTGGACCTTCGGTATCCAGGACGACAACATGCAGAAGATGGTCGACGAGGTGCGTGCCAAGGGTGCGCAGGCTGTGGTCGTGCTGTCGCACAACGGCATGGACGTGGACATCAAAATGGCCTCGCGTGTGACCGGCATCGACGCCATCCTCGGCGGCCACACCCACGATGGCATGCCCGCCCCCACCATCGTGAAAAACGCCAGCGGCCAGACCCTGGTGACCAACGCCGGCTCCAACAGCAAGTTCCTCGGCGTGCTCGACCTCGACGTGCGCGGTGGCAAAGTGCAAGACTTCCGCTACAAGCTGATGCCGGTGTTCGCCAACTTGCTGCCAGCCGACGCCGAGATGCAGGCCCACATCGACAAGGTGCGCGCGCCCTACCTGACCAAGCTCAATGAGAAGCTCGCGGTGAGCGAAGGCCTGCTGTACCGCCGCGGCAACTTCAACGGCTCCTGGGACCAGCTCATCGTGGACGCGCTGATGGAGGTCAAAGGCGCTGACATGGCGTTCTCCCCCGGCTTCCGCTGGGGCACGACGATTCTTCCCGGCCAGGCGATCACCCGCGAACTCATGATGGACCAAGTGGCCATCACCTACCCCACCAGCACACTCACCGAAATGAGCGGCGAACTGATCAAGACCGTGCTCGAAGACGTGTGCGACAACCTGTTCAACCCCGACCCGTACTACCAACAAGGCGGCGACATGGTGCGCGTGGGCGGGCTGGCTTACACCTGCAGCCCCAAAGCTGGTGCGGGCCAGCGCATCAGCAACATGGTGCTCAAGGGCAAGCCGATTGAGGCCAGCAAAATGTACAAAGTGGCGGGCTGGGCACCTGTGGCCGAGGGCGCTAAGGGCGAGCCGATCTGGGACGTGATGGAAGCTTATTTCAAGAACCACCCGACCATCGCGCCGCGCAAGCTCAACACGCCCAAGCTGGTGGGGATGGCAGGCAACCCGGGCATGGCGGGCTAAGCGCCTTTTTCGCCACAGCACTTCGATTGCACCGCGAACATCAGCGATCCGGAAACTTCACCACCAACGTCTTGCCGCCGTCGCCATATCGCTGAAGACAAACGCTTTGGCTTCCCTCCCCGGTTTCGCGATCTTGCGAATGCTGGCAACAGCGACTCAGTGCAACATGGCGGCTTGGGCAAACTCGCGCGCCTTGGGCATTTGTTCGCTGAGCCATTGGCGCTCGATGTGCAAGGCGGTCAGCAGTTCTTGAGGCACTTCAGTGAGTTCGCTGTTGCCTGACTCTTCCAGCAGACACGTCAGCTCGGCCAGATGCAGGACGCCGCCCAAGCGGCAAAAGGGGTGGGTGTCGAGAGGGTTGGCCGAGCATTCCAGCGCCTCGCTGATCACAAGCGGAAACTTCCATTGCCGGGCCATTTCAGCTGAAATCTGGCCTTCTGTGAAGCCAAGCAAAGCGGTTTCACGCTGCCAACGCGCGCCTGGGAAATGGGGGGGTGCGCTCGATGTCTGGCAAAGCTTCGGGCGTTTTGCTGAAGATCATCAGCTCACCCAGTCGCACCATGAAACCGGTGAGCCAGGCTTGCTGAGGATCGGAGCCGACGCGGGTAGCGAGCCACTGGGCGTAGCCGGCACAGGCCTGGCTTTCTTGCCAGAAGTCTTTGCTGCTGAGCCCGCTGACCACTGGAAAGGCATCGCTCAGGCAGGCGGAGAGTGCAACGTGCGAACCTGCGACATGCCCACCACCACCATTGCGTCATCCACAGAACTGACTTTTCTGGACATGCCATAGCGGGCGCTGTTGGCCAGGCGCAGGAGTTTGACAGTGAGCGCCGGGTCTTTGGCGATGGCGTTGCGCACCGGCGAAAGGGGAACGTCTTCGTCATTCAGACTTTGAATGGGTTCATGGGCCACCTCGGGCATGGTGGGTAGGTTGATGGATTGGGTGTACGCACTCAAAGCTGGCATGGGCTGCCTCCTTCAGATCTGTTGGTATGACGGTTTTCGAGGTGTTGCTGCCCATTGCTGCGAATGCGGCGGGGGGCGATGGCCCGAAATCGGTGGCAATCCCAGGCCAATAAAGCGGATGGGCCCGAGCTCGGCCAAGTGGCCGCTGTCGCGGGCAAATTCATTCCGGGCTTTGAGACCGCCGCCGCGCGCGGGAGGCGCCCTTCGTCATTCCCCCACCACCTCCAAAGCCAGAAACTGCGTGGTCTGCAGGCGCGAAAAATTGTTGTCCGACACCAGAATCAGGCTGCGGTTGCCGTTGGCGAGCACAGGACCCCAAGCGATGGCTTCGATGTTGTCGAGGAGCAGACCGATGAACGGGATGGGCAACTCCAGCAGCAGCTGGCGCGACATGGGCTGGAACGCCGCGTTGTGCAGACTTTTGATTTGGCTGACGTTGTTGGTGGCGGCTTCGATGCGGGTCAGCACGAGGCGCACGGTGACACCCTCGCCGGGCACGTAAGCGCGCTCCACCGCGATGAAACTGTCTTCGGTCACGGCCAGCAGCTCGGTCAGCCCGTTGTCGGCCCGGCTGACGTTCGCCCTGCCCTCACCTGGTGGGCGGCGCAGGGGAATCGGCGGTAGCGCATAGGCGTACTGGGCCACTGGCGTGCCGCTCGCCGGGTCGAGCGTCATCACACGCAACCAGCTGCCCGCCTCCGGTGTGGCGACTGGGCCATCGTCAATCAGCGCTTCCTCATTGGCAACGAACACCAAGCCGCTGGGTGTGATGGCGAGCGACTCGAACACCTTGTTGTTGCGCGCGCCTGTGGTGCGGTTGTCGATCAACCCAAAACCGGGTGGCAGCTCGAAAGCGCGTACGAAGCTGCCGCCCGTCGTGAACGCGTGCACAAAGGGCTGGTGGCGACGCGCGGCGTCCGCACTCCAGTGGCCTTCGCTGGCGATCAGCAGCTGGCCTGTGGCTGTGAGACGAATGGCCTCGGGGTCGGCGGTGCGAGCGGGCAGCGGTTGGCCATCGGCGCCGAGCAGTTTCACCATTTGCTCGATGTGCACGCCGTGCAGACCGTGCTGGTCCAGATCGATGCGCAACGCGTACAGGCGCGGCGCCTCCCGGTCGTCGGAGAGGGCCCAGTAGGTGCCATCAGGCGCGCGGTCCAGCCCTGAGATACCGCCGAATTCTGTGCCGTCGAACACCGTGCCGGTGGGCAAGGTGAAGCTGCCGATCCAGCGCAGGCTGGCGATGCGGTCGGGCGGTGGCGCGGGCTCTCGCGTGGTCACGGACTGGGCCAGCGCTTGGAACGACAGACTCGTCAAGGCTGCGAGGGCGAGACCTGCGAGACGTTGCCGCCAGCGGGCTCGGGGATTCAGAAGCGGCATGGCGCTGAATTAAAGCAGAGCCATCGCCCCACGCCCAAGGGGTGGTGTCCAATCGCCCCATGACCACGCCAAACACCCTCCCCCCAGCCATCGACCAACGCCTGGTCGAACTGGAAATCAAGGCCAGCTACGCCGACGATCTGTTGGATGTTCTCAACGCGCAGGTGGCGCGCCAGCAGGAACAGATCGAGCTGCTGCTGCGCGAGGTGAGCCACCTGCGCCGGCAAGGCGATGCGGGCGCAGGCATGGCAGCCCCGCCCAACGCGTACGACGAATTGCCGCCGCACTACTGATCCGCTGCGAGCCGCGCGCCAGCCTCAGAGCCCGGCTTGCGAGTCGCGCTCGGGTCGCGCGGCTGGCCCGGCCTGAGCCAGCGACATCCACACATGAAACGGCAGCTGCTCCACCGCGCGGCGCGGCGCTTCGCGCGCCACCACCAACAACTCGCCCTCCACTTGCAACACCCCGCACTCAGGCGGCACCTCGCCGGGCTGCGCGATGGGGCGGCCCTTCGCGTCCACCCCCAGCACGTACCAGCAGGCGCCCGCCATGGCGAGGTAAGCAGCACGTTTGGCAGGCCGCTTCAAGTCGCCCAACAGGTCGGCGCGGCTGACCTTGATCTCGTGCACCATCGGTTCCAGGTAGGCCTCGACCGAACTGCGGCGAATGGAGAACACATCGGGCATGGCCATGCACCAGCGGTGATCGGGCGCGGGCACCGCGTCTTCATCAAACAGCTTCCAAGGCACCACAGGCTCGCTGACGCCATTGCTCAGACTGGGGTCAGCGTTCGGCGCGCAAAACAAGGCATTGGGCAATGGCACACGCAGCGATAGCCCACGCCACGCCAGACGCCCAGAGCGGCCCAGGTTCTCGGCCACGCGTTCCACCAGCGTCTCGTGTGGCGAACGCGCAGCCCGGTTGCTGGCGTGGGCCTGCGCGAGGGCCTGGATGCCGACATCGGTGACGCGCAGCGTCTCATGTCCTTCGGGCGAACAGCGCCGCTCCAGCAGGCCAGCGGCAAGCAGGTCGACCTCCAGCGGGTCGGCGCTGGGCCAGCCAGCCGAGCGGTAGATCTCACGCAGGCGCTGCTGGTGGCGGCGGGACAGTGTGGGCGCGAGGCTGGGCGAGAGGGTGGGCAAAAGAGCAGACAAGATCGAAGACATGCACTGACTTTATATCCAGTAGCATCGGCGCTCAAAATTGCTGCACGTGATCGACGCTCCCCCTGCCCCCCTGGTTGACGACACCGACCCCCAGACACCACTGGGCACGGTGGCGGTGCGCGTGTTGTGCGACTTTGCCGCCCGCAGCGGGGACCTCGACCTGCGCTTCACGCCCTCGCCCAGCGGCGCCGAGGGTGTGGCGGGCCATCAGGCGGTGACCAGCCGCCGCTCAGTTGGCTACCAGCGCGAGGTGCCGCTGTCCACCATCTGCCAGGGTCTGCGGGTGCAAGGCCGGGCCGACGGCTGGGACGCGCAGGCCGCGCGGCTGGAAGAGATCAAGACCCACCGCGGCGACGCGGCGCTGATCACGCCCAACCGCCGCACGCTGCACTGGGCGCAGGCCAAGGTGTACGGCGCCCTGCTGTGCGAGCAGCTCGGTCTGCCCGGGCTAACCATCGCGCTCGTTTACTTCAACATCGACAGCGGCGTCGAGACACCGCTGGCCGAATGGCACAGCGCCGATGCGCTGAGCGAGCATCTGCACGCGTTGTGCGCCCGCTACCGCGCCTGGGCACTGCAGGAGCGAGCGCACCGCACCGCACGCGATACCGCTCTGATCACGCTGCGCTTCCCGTTCGCCGACTTCCGCCCGGGCCAGCGGCCGTTGGCTGAAGCGGTGTACCGAAGCCACAAGGCGGGCCGCGTGTTGATGGCGCAAGCGCCGACCGGGCTGGGCAAAACGGTGGCCACGCTGTTTGCCGCACTGCGCGCCGCGCCCGAACAGCGAACCGACAAAATCTTCTACCTCACCGCGCGCACCACCGGCCGCCAGCTCGCGCTTGACGCACTGCAGCGCCTGCGAGCCCCGGCACCGGCACCGGCACCGGCACCGGCACCGGCACCGGCACCGGCGACTATGCCACTGCGCGTGATCGAGCGCGTGGCGCGCGACAAAGCCTGTGAACACCTCGACAAGGCCTGCCACGGCGAATCCTGCCCACTGGCGCGTGGCTTTTACGACCGCCTGCCCGCTGCCCGCGAAGATGCAGCACTTGCCCAGTGGCTGGATCAAGCCGCGCTGCGCGACATCGCGCTGGCGCACAGCGTCTGCCCCTACTACCTCGGGCAGGAAATGCTGCGCTGGAGCGACGTGGCGGTGGGCGACTACAACCACTTCTTCGACCTCGGCGCGCACTGGTTCGCCCACACCGAAGAACAGGGTTGGCGCGTGGGCTTGCTGGTGGATGAGGCGCACAACCTTGTCGAGCGCGCGCGCAGCATGCACAGCGCCGCACTCGACCCAGCAGCCCTCCAGGCGATGCGCCGCGAAGCACCCCCTGCACTCAAAAAGCCGCTCGATGCCGTCAACCGCCGCTGGAGCGCATTGGCGCGCGAGCAGCAGGGCGAGCACACCGTGTTGCCCGAGCCACCCGCTGCGCTGATGGAGGCGCTGCAAAAAGCCTGCACCGCCATCGCCGACCACCTGGCACAGCACCCGCAAGACGCAGCCGATGGCCCGTTGCAGCGCTGGTTCTTCGACGCCCTGCACTTTCAACGTGTGGCAGAAGGCTTTGGCGACCATTCAATGTGCGACCTCACCGCACGCGATGCGCCGACCGAGCCCGGCACGCGGCGTATCGGTGTCAGCCAACCGCGCCTGTCGATCCGCTGCCTGGTGCCCGCGCCGCTGCTCAAAGACCGCTGGGCCGCCACCCACGGCACCACGCTGTTTTCGGCCACGCTCGCGCCCATGGACGCGCTGGCCGACCTGCTCGGCCTGCCCGCCAACACACTGCGCATCGACGTGCCGTCGCCATTTTCCAGCGAGCAGCTCAAGGTGCGGGTGGCTGCCCACATTTCCACCCGCTGGAGCGACCGCGCGGCCTCGCTCACCCCGATCGCGCAGCTCATGGCGCAGCAATTCAAGGCCGAGCCAGGCAACTACCTCGCGTTCTTCAGCAGCTTCGACTACCTGCAGCAGGCGCTGGAGCGGCTGCGCGCGCTGCACCCCGAGGTAACGCTGTGGGCGCAGTCGCGCGGCATGAGCGAGCCCGAGCGCGCGGCCTTCATCACGCGTTTCACCGAAGGTGGCGAAGGCATCGGCTTTGCGGTGCTGGGCGGCGCGTTCGGTGAAGGCATCGACCTGCCCGGCCGCCGCCTCATCGGCGCCTTCGTCGCCACGCTGGGCCTGCCGCAGATCAACCCGGTCAATGAACGGCTGCGGGCGCGGCTGCAAGCCTGGTTCGGCCAGGGCTACGAATACGCCTACCTCTACCCCGGCTTGCAAAAAGTAGCGCAGGCCGCTGGCCGTGTGATCCGCAGCGAGGCCGACCGCGGCACCGTCTGGCTGCTCGACGACCGCTTCGCCAGTCCCCAGGTGCGCCAGCATCTGCCAGCATGGTGGGGGCTGGGCGGTCAGCGGTAGCTGGCCAGGTGAATGCTGGTCTCAGTGCCGCGAATGCCGCTGATCAGTCGCACCCGCTCCAACACCTGCGAGAGTTCCTGCATCGAGCCCACCTCGATCTCGGCCAGCAGGTCCCAGCGGCCGTTGGTGTCGTGCAGGGCTGAGACACCGGGTTCGCCCAGCAGGCTGGCGATCACCCGCCGCGTCTGGTTGCCTTCCACCTCCACGGCCATCCAGGCACGGATGCGCTCGGTTTGCGCCTCGGGCTTGAGGCGCACGGTATAGCCCACGATCACCTGCCGGTCTTCGAGCTTGCGCAGCCGGTTGGTGACGGTGCCGCGCGACACCTGGAGCCGGTGGGCCAGGTCGGCCACCGACAGGCGGGCGTTCTGCCGCAGCTGGGCAATCAGCTGCTGATCGATGTCGTCCATGGCATTTCGGTACTTAACTCTGTCATTTTGACAATTAATAGATCAATTTGCGACATTTTTGCCGATTTTCATTGGCACAGGGAGTCTGCACACTAAGGTCATCCACAGAAATCACGCCAAGCAACACCATGAAACACCACGACCTCAACCAATTCATCGATCACGGAACCCTGTACCTGAGCGCGCCCGAGGCCGCCGAGCTGGTGCGCCGCAAAGGCCTGGCGAACTGTCTTTCTGCGATTGCGGCGAACATCGATGCCGACTTCCAGCGCTGGAGCGATTTCGACAAGACAGCGCGCGTGGCCAACCACTCGCAATACGGCGTGATCGAACTCATGCCTGTGTCTGATGCCCACCGCTACGCGTTCAAGTACGTCAACGGTCACCCCAGGAACACCCGCGTCGGCATGTCAACCGTGATGGCCTTCGGTGTTTACGCCGATGTGGACACCGGCGCGCCGCTGCTGCTTAGCGAGCTGACGCTGACCACCGCGCTGCGCACGGCCGCCATGTCGGCCCTGGCCGCGAAAAAGCTGGCCCGCCCGGAGAGCCGTGTGATGGCGCTGATCGGCAATGGTGCGCAAAGCGAGTTCCAGGCGCTGGCGTTCAAGCACCTGGTGGGCATCACCGAGGTGCGCCTGTTCGACGTCGACCCGCAGGCCACCGCCAAGCTGGTCGCGAATTTGCAGGGCCATGGCCTGACCGTCACGGTTTGCACCAGCACCCTGGAGGCGGTGCGCGGCGCCGACATCGTCACCACCGTCACCGCCGACAAGGCGCTCGCCACCATTCTCACGTCCGAGATGATCGAGCCCGGCATGCATTTGAACGCCGTGGGCGGCGACTGCCCAGGCAAGACCGAACTTCACGGCGACATCCTGGACACGGCCAATGTGTTTGTGGAATACGAGCCGCAATCGCGCATTGAGGGCGAAATCCAACACAAGCCAGCCGACTTCAAAGTGACCGAGTTTTGGCAGGTGCTGCGCGGTGAGCAGCCGGGTCGGCGCAAAGCCGACGAGGTGACGGTGTTCGATTCGGTGGGCTTTGCGCTGGAAGATTTTTCTGCGCTGCGCTTCATGCTGGCGAGCGCAACCGAACTCGGCCTGGGTGAGCGCATTGAGTTGATCCCGCAGCTTGACGACCCGAAAAACCTGTTTGCTCTGCTGGCCGCGCCCTCCGTGGAAATGCAACAGATCAAGCTTTTGCAAACCGCTATGCAGGATTGACTGGCCCGCAGTCCCGTGCTCACTCGCCGGGCGGCAGCGGCGAAATCAGCACCTGATCGATGCGCCGCCCTTCCAGCGCCAGCACCTCGAAGCGCCAGCCCACGCATTCGATCGATTGCGACAACGCAAGCAAATCGCCAGCCACTGCCTGCATCAGGCCTGCCACGGTGTTGTAGCGGCCCTTGTCTTCATCGGGCAATTCGTTGATGTCGAAACGCGACTTGAGCTCGGCCACCGGCATGGCACCGTCGACCAGCCAGGAACCGTTTTCTTTCGGAATTGCCCAGGCGTCCACCGGCTCCTCGGGCGAGAGCTCACCGGTGATGGCCTCGAACAGATCCAGCGGCGTGAGCAAGCCCTGCACCACGCCGTATTCGTCGACCACAAACACCATGCGGGTAGAGCGGATGCGAAACTGTTCCAGCAGCTCCATGCCGGTCAGCGTCTCGGGCACGAACACAGCGGGCTTGACATGTTGACCGATGGCGTCGGTCACGCCTTGCGACTGCAAAGAGAGCATGTGCGGCAGGTGAATCACACCGACCACATCGTCCAGGCCGCCACGGCACACGGGGTACCAAGAGTGGCCCGTGGTCCAGGCTTTCTGAATCGCCACATCAAGCGGGTCTTGCGCATCGAGCCACTCGATGTCCGAGTGCGGGACCATGATGGACGTGAGCTGGCGGTCGTCGAGCAGAAACACATTGCGCACCATCTGGTGCTCGTGTTCTTCGATCAGACCGGCATCCACGCTCTGCTCCAGATGGGCCTGCAACTCGGCCTCGGTCACATCCCTGCTCGCAGTCAAAGGGATGCGCAACAGGCGCAGCACAAGGTTGGTTGACACCTCCAGCAACCAAACGAAAGGCTTGGCCCCGGTGGCCAGCAACAGCACCGGGCGCGCCATGAAACGCGCAATGGACTCGGGTGCGCTTTGCCCGATGCGCTTGGACACCAGTTCGCCGAAAACGATGGTGATGTAAGTCACCCCAATCACCACCACCGCGGTGCCGAGCGCACTGGCCAAGGCAGGCGCCATGCCCCACTGCTCGAAGGTAACGCTCAAACCGCCACCAAAAGCGCGCTCTCCCACAATGCCGTTGAGCAGTGCAATCGTGGTGTTGCCCATCTGGATGGTGGAGAAGAACTGGGTCGGGTTGTCCAGCAGCTGAAGCACTGCCCGAGACCCACCGTCTCCGCTTTGCGCCAATGTTTCCAGCCGCACGCGGCGGCTGGAAACCACCGCCATTTCAGTCATCGAAAAGACGCCGCTCATGAACGTCAGAAAAGCGATTAGCAGTAAATACATAATTTGTGGATGGCACTTTACCTGATTGGCGATTTACAAGGCTGCAACGAGCCCCTGGGCCGCTTGCTCGATACCGTCGGTTTCTCGCCCAGCCGCGACACGCTCTACCTGCTCGGCGACTTGGTCAACCGGGGCCCCGATTCGCTCGGCGTGCTGCGCCGCCTGATGGCACTGGGCGGCGCTGCGCACTGTCTGCTGGGCAACCACGACCTGCACCTGCTGGCCACCGCGCACGGCGTGCGCAAGCCGCACCGCAGCGACACCCTGGGCGACATCCTGCGCGCCACCGACCGCAGCGCCCTGCTCGACTGGCTGCGCCAGCGGCCGATGGCGCTGCAGGCCCACGGCTGGTTGATGGTGCATGCCGGCGTGCTGCCCAGCTGGAATGCGGCGCAAACCATGGCGCTGGCGGGCGAGGTCGAAGCGGTGCTTCGCGGGCCCGACTGGGTGGCGTTTCTGCACGGCATGTACGGCGATCAGTCCGACCGCTGGCGCGACGGGCTAGAGGGTGCAGATCGCCTGCGCGTGATCGTCAACGCGCTCACGCGGCTGCGCTTTTGCTCGGCCCAGGGTCAGATGGAATTCGCCACCAAAAACGCCGCTGCCGCAGCGCCGCCTGGTTTCATGCCCTGGTTTGATGTGCCAGGGCGGCGTACCGCTGGCACGCCGGTGGCATTTGGGCACTGGTCCACCTTGAAGCAAATGCCGCGTGACGACGTGTTGCCGCTGGACACCGGCTGCGTTTGGGGCGGCTGCCTCACCGCAGCGCGCTTGCTGGACGAACACGGCGCGGTGGAGCGCATCAGCGTCGACTGCCCTCAGGCGCAGGCGCCGGCCTGAGTGAGAACGCTCACCGTGAAACAACTTGCGTGCTTCCGGGCGCCAAGCACCCGCGCGCAGAAAAGTTAGGAGTCTGTCTCCACTGGCGCCTCGATTCGCTTGAACAGCGCGGGGACTTTTTTGCGTGTTTTGATGTTCGGTGACGCACTGCGCGCAGCAGGGCGCTGAGCGCTCTCCCATGCTGGTGGCTGGTCGCTGGCGGGTGCTGGCTCGTAGGGCTTGTCGAACAGCGGATCGGCGCTGGCTCGTGGCGGTCGCGATGGTGCCCGGGCGCTCAATGGGCGCTCACGCTCGCTGCGGTGCTCGCGGCTGGGCCGCTCCTCCTGCTGCCAGACGCGCTGACCATCGTTGAAGTGACCGGCCGGGCGGCGGTCGGCTTCCAGCTCCAGCGCTTCGAGTTCGATTTTTTTGCCCAGCAGCTTTTCTAGGTCGCCCATCAAACGCGTGTCGCGCGCGCTCACGAAGGACACCGCCAGGCCGGAAGCGCCCGCGCGTCCGGTTCGGCCGATACGATGCACATAGTCTTCGGCGTTGAATGGAATGTCGAAATTGAACACCGCCGGCACGTCTTTGATGTCCAGGCCGCGCGCCGCCACATCTGTGCACACCAGCAGATCGACCGCGCCACTCTTGAAGGCTTCGAGCGCTTTGAGACGTTCGTCTTGGCTTTTGTCGCCGTGCAACGCGGTGGTGTTGAGACCTTCGCGCTCCAGCGAGCGCGCTAGGCGTGCGCAACCAAGCTTGCTGTTGACGAACACAAACGCCTGTTTGAGGCCGCGGTCGCTCAAAATCTTTTTGAGCGTGCCGCGCTTGTCGTCGTCGTCTACGCGGTAGAAATGCTGCTCTACCGTGGAGGCGGTGGCGTTGGAACGCGCTACCTCGATCGTGACCGGGTCTTGCAGGTAGCTGCTGGCCAGGCGCTTGATCTCGGGCGAGAAAGTAGCCGAGAACAGCAATGTGATGCGCTTCTTGGGCAAATAGCTCAGGATGCGCTGCAGATCGGGCAGGAAACCGATGTCCAGCATGCGGTCTGCTTCGTCGAGCACCACATACTCAACTTGGTTGAGCACACAGTTCTTGGCTTCAATGTGGTCCAGCAGGCGGCCCGGCGTGGCCACCAGCACCTCGACGCCTTTTTTGAGCTCGGCCATCTGTGGCTTCATGTCCATGCCGCCGAACACCACCATGCTGCGCAGCTGGGTGTATTTGGCGTAGAGCGCCACCTGCTCGGCCACTTGGTCGGCCAGCTCGCGCGTGGGCAGCAGCACCAAGGCGCGCACCGGGTGGCGCGCGGGCGAGGTGGAGGCGTTTTCGTGCTTGAGCATGCGCTGCAACAAGGGCAGCGAGAAAGCTGCCGTCTTGCCAGTGCCCGTTTGCGCGGCGCCCATCACATCGCGGCCTTCGAGGACCACGGGGATGGCCTGCGCCTGGATCGGCGTCATGGTTTCGTAACCCATTTCGGTCACGGCGCGGGCGATCGAAGGGGAGAGGGAGAGTTGAGCGAAAGATTGGGTCATTGGTGGGCGCGCTGCCAAAAAATTGCGCGCTGCGTGGTAGGCGTTAGCCTCGCATTGTCGCACTTTGGGTGTTTTTCACCCAATCGCGGCTTGGCGTGGCAGCTGAGATGCTTGCGTCGGCAGCCTCAGAGCTGGCGAGCGCTGAAGGTGTCGCAGCTTTTCACCTGCCCGCTTTGCAGACCGGTGGTGAACCAGCGCTGGCGTTGCGCGCTGGTGCCGTGGGTGAAACTGTCGGGCACGACCTCGCCCTGGCTTTTTCGCTGTAGGGCGTCGTCGCCAATGGCTGCTGCGGCTTTCAGGGCTTCTTCGATGTCGCCCGGCTCCAGAATCTGCTTGCTCTGGTTGTTGTGGTGCGCCCAGATGCCGGCAAAACAATCGGCCTGCAGCTCCAGCCGCACCGAATAGACGTTGTACTCGCGCTCGCTCATGCGCCCGCGCGCCTGCGCCATCTTGTCGGTGATACCCATCAGGTTCTGCACGTGGTGCCCCACCTCGTGAGCGATCACATAGGCCTGGGCAAAGTCGCCCGGGGCGCCCAGCTGCTGGCGCAGCGTCTCGTAAAAACCCAGATCGATATAAATCTTCTGGTCGCCCGGGCAATAAAACGGCCCCATGGCCGACTGCCCAGTGCCACAGGCAGTGGGCGTTGCGCCGCGAAACAGCACCAAGGCGGGCTTCTGGTATTGCGCACCGCCCTGCTGAAACAACTGGGTCCACACATCTTCGGTACCGCCCAGCACCGATGCCACGAAGCGCCCCATCTCGTCGGTGGGTTTCTCGCCAGCCCGGGGTACGGTCTGCACCTGCTCCGAGGGCGCGGCCAGATCGCCGCCGCTGAGCGCGCCAAGAATCGTCATGGGGTTGATGCCGAAGATCCAGCCCGCCACCAGCGCGATGGCGATCGTCCCCAAGCCAAGGCTGCGCCCACCCACCCGGCGCCCACCGCCACCCTGCGACGAGCGGCGGTCTTCAACCTGATCCGATTCGCGGTTGTTTTCCCATTTCATCGCAAGCACTCCTGATCGTTACCGCCCTACAGCGCGGCCAATAAGCCTTGAATCGCGAAAGACACGGCTGAAATCATGCAGACGACCAGTATCAAGTTTTGGGCAGTGTCACACCCACCTGCCCCTGGTACTTCCCGCCGCGGTCCTTGTAGCTGACCTCGCAGACGTCGTCTTTGTCACTCTCAAAAAACAGCACCTGCGCGCAACCTTCGCCGGCGTAGATTTTGGCGGGTAGCGGCGTGGTGTTGGAAAATTCCAGCGTCACAAAGCCCTCCCACTCGGGCTCGAACGGGGTCACGTTGACGATGATGCCGCAGCGCGCGTAGGTGCTCTTGCCCAGGCAGATGGTGAGCACATTGCGCGGGATGCGGAAGTACTCCAGCGTGCGCGCCAAGGCGAAGCTGTTGGGCGGGATGACGCAGACGTCTTTGTTGATGTCGACAAAGCTGTTCTCGTCGAAGTTCTTCGGGTCCACCACCGTGCTGTGGATGTTGGTAAAGACCTTGAACTCGGGCGCGCAGCGGATGTCGTAGCCGTAGCTGCTGGTGCCGTAACTCACGATGCGCTCGCCCGCCGCGTTCTGCCGCACCTGGCCGGGCTCGAAGGGCTCGATCATGCCGTGCTGCTCGGCCATGCGCCGGATCCATTTGTCGCTTTTGATGCTCATGGTTTGCGATTGTAGGGAGATCAGGGCATGACGCTTGCGACAAAACAAGGGCAAACCCGCGATGAGCGTCCAGTCATTTAGTCATCTCTGAAATTTCAGAAGGTTCTGGCTAAGCTCGCGGCCATGACACTGCAAGACCAACTCCCCAGTTTGAACCGCGAATTCATCGCCCACTTCGGTGAGATGGGCAGCAAATGGGGCATCAACCGCACCGTGGGGCAGATCTACGCCCTGCTTTACATCTCAACCCAAGCGCTCAACGCCGACGAAATTGCTGAGACGCTGGCGGTTTCTCGCTCCAACGTCAGCATGGGCCTGAAGGAGCTGCAAGCGTGGCGGCTGGTGCGATTGCGCCACCAGCCGGGCGACCGGCGCGAGTACTTCGAGGCGCCGGACGATGTGTGGGAGATCTTTCGTGTGCTGGCCGAGGAACGGCGTCGGCGCGAGATCGAACCCACGCTGTCCATGCTGCGGACCGCCTTGCTGGAAACGCCGCAGGGCGACGCCGAGCGCCACGCCCAGCAGCGCATGCGCGAGATGCACGACCTGATCGACCGGCTGATGAGCTGGTTCGACGACGTGCAAAAACTCGCGCCTGAGACCGCGATGCAGCTGATGGGCATGGGCAGCACCGTGACCAAGGTACTGGAGCTCAAAGACCGCCTCACCGGCCGCGGCTCGCGCGCCGCCAGCGCCCTGCCAAAAAACCCGAACAAAAACGACCGCAACGCCGCCTGATTTCCCACCCAAGAACACCGCACCCGCGATCACCGCCCACCTGGTCGTCTATGGCCTGCTGGTAGTGACCTGCGTCGATGTGCTCAGGTACATGGCAGAACACCCGAAGGAACATGCGCCCGAGGCGCCAAAGGGTGCTGTGATCGGCTGGCGATCTCAGTGCGCGAGACAGCCTGCTCGTCACCCAGCACGATCAACGCAAACAGCAGTTCTTCTAGGCCGTTGGCCTGAGCGGTCCGACGCGCCAGCAAGGGCGTGGCTTCGGGATTGAGCACCACAAAGTCGGCCTCGCAGCCGGGCTGCAGATTGCCGACCACGCCTGTCAGGCCCAGCGCTTGAGCCGCGCCTGCCGTGTGTTGCCACCAGAGTTGCGAAGGTTTGAGGCTCAGGCCCGCTTTGGTCTGGCCTTCGCGCGCCACGCAGTAAGCAGCCAGCATGGTCTTGAACGGCGAGAAGCTGGTACCGCCCCCCACATCGCTGGCCAAGCCGTAGCGCATGCCTGCTTTGTCAGCCGCTGCGTAATCGAAGAAGCCACTGCCCAGGAACAGGTTGCTGGTGGGGCAGACCGCCGCCGCCGCGCCGGACTCGTGCATCAGCACGCGGTCGTTGATGCTCAGGTGCAGGCAGTGGGCGTAAATGGCCCGCTCGCGCAGCAGGCCGAAGTCGGCGTACACACCCAAGTAGCTCTCGGCCTGCGGAAACAGCTCGTGCGCCCAGCGCACCTCGTCGAGGTTTTCGGCCACGTGCGATTGGATCCAAACCTCGGGGTGTTTTCCCGCGAGTTCACCGGCACCCCGCAGCTGCGCCGGCGTGCACGATGGCGCAAAGCGCGGCGTGATCGCGTAGCCGAGCCGGTCCACGCCATGCCAGCGCCCGATCAGCGCCTCAGTGTCAATCAGGCTTTGTTCGGTCTGGTCGCGCACACCGTCGGGGCTGTGCCGGTCTTGCAGCACCTTGCCGGTGATGAAGCGCAGGCCGCGTTCGCGCGCAGCCTCAAACGCTGCGTCGACCGAGGCCACGTGCGAGGTGGCGAAGGTGAGTGCGGTGGTGACGCCGTGGCGCTGCAACTCGTCGAAGAAAAAATCGGCCACACCACGGGCGTAGGTGGCGTCACAAAAGCGCGCTTCGTGTGGAAACGTGAAGTTTTCCAGCCAGGGCAGCAGCCCGTCGGCAGGTGAGCCGATCACGTCGGTCTGCGGGTAGTGCACATGCAGATCAATGAAACCGGGCGCGATCAGCTGGCCGCGCAGGTCCTGCACCGCCAAGTCGGAAAACTGGTCAATCAAGGTGCCATGGTCGCCGAGCGCCAGCACCCGCTGAACGCCTTGGTCATCGGGGCCGGTGACGAGCAGGCCGTCGCGCTCGAATTGGGGTTGGTGTTGTGCATCAAACGACAACAGCGCGGCTCGGTAGGCTTTTTTCATGGCGCCACTGTAGCCAACTGCTGAGAGCCGCCCATACCGCCCCTGGCATGGGCTGCATACCAGACGCGAAAAACCGCATGTGGCGCCCTTTGTTTCAAGGCGAGAAGCGCCCAACCACGCCCTCAACCGCCCAGTCCATGTTCAGAATCTGGGCATCGCTGAGCGACTTGCCGGGCGCGATCACCAGCCGCCCGGTGTTGTCCTTCACACCGGTCTCGCCACCGGCAAACACCACCACCTTGCCCGCCGCCATTTCGGCCTGACGTTTCAGCACTTCTTGGCGCACAGCAGCCGGTACTTTGGGGCCAAAACCTTCGACGCGGATCATGCCCTCGCGCACACCGCCCCACACACTGCCACTGGCCCACTTGCCATCGAGCACCGCCTGCACCCGCTGCGTGTAGTAGTCGCCCCAGCGGTGCGTGACGGCGGCGATCTGAGCGTCTGGCGCGAAGCGGCTCATGTCGGAGTGGTAGGCCACGGCCAGCCGACCACGCTCTTGCGCGGCCACCATCACGGCGGTGGAGCCGGTGTGAAACGCCAGCACCTCGGCGCCCTGGTTCATCAGCGTCATGGCCGCTTCGCGCTCGCGCGGCGGGTTGAACCACTCGCCCAGAAACACCACGCGCACGGTGGCTGCCGGGTTGACCGAGCGCATGCCCAGCGCGAACGCGTTGATGCCCTGCACCACCTCGGGAATCGGGAAGCCGGCCACGTAGCCCGCTTGCGTCGCGAGCCGCCCCGCCGCGATGCCCGCGAGGTAACGGCCTTCGTAATAACGCGCGTTGGCCATCGCTACGTTGGGCGCGGTTTTGTAGCCGGTGATGGACTCGAACTTCACCGCCGGGAACTCGCGCGCCACCTTCAGCGTGGGCTCCATGTAGCCAAAGCTGGGCGTGAAGATGATCTGGTTGCCCTGACGCGCCAGGTCGCGGATCACCCGCTCGGCGTCCGCGCCCTCGGCCACGTTCTCCACATAGGTGGTCTGCACCCGATCGCCCAGCGCGGCCTCGACCGCCAAGCGGCCCCGCTCGTGCTGGCGCACCCAGCCTGCGTCGGTGAGCGGGGCCACATAGACAAAGGCCACCTTCAGCGGGGGCACAACCACCGTTGAAGACTGGGCCGACGCCTGGAGGGCAGAGAAAGAGAAAAAGCTGGTGGCCGCCAAAGCGCAGACGCGCCGGGCCACGAGGTTTTTGTACATGGTGTTCCTCGACATGGCTTCCGTGAATGAAAAAGCGAACCGGGGAAGCACCGGTTCGCTGGGGTGGGATTGTATGCCTCGTCTGCCAGACACAAAGGGATGGGGCCCAGGCATGGCCGCATGCCAGAGCAGGCGTATGCTGACTATCTATGGCTATTTCACATGCTCAACCTGGTCAGCCTGTCGATGTCTCCGAAACCGCCAGCCCTGGCGTTTTGACCTCGACGGCTTTGTTCAAATCACGCGATCTGGAGGTGATTCGCCTGCTGATGGGCGCCGGCAAGGGCATGCCGCCACACCGGGTGCCCGGCGAGATCACGATTCAGTGCATGTCGGGCCAGATTGAGGTCGGTCTGGACGACGGTCCGGCGGTGCTGCAGCCCGGGCAGATGCTGTACCTCGAAGGCGATGCAATGCACAGCGTGACCGCGCTGACCGACGCCTGCGCGCTGGTCACCATCGCCTTGCCTGCGGCGTCTTCACCCGCCTGAACCCAGCGCGCTCAGGTCGAGCGTGCCAGCACCGCTTGCAACTGCTGCAGACAGACGCTGCGACGCTCGGCGTCCATGAAGCCCGCCTCAAAGCTGTTTTTGGCCAGCGTGACGACCTCGTCGCGGCTCAGGCCCAACGCCTCCACCGTCTGCACGAAATTGGCGTTCATGTAACCGCCAAAATAGGCTGGGTCGTCCGAGTTGATGGTGACGCACAGGCCAGCGTCGAGCATCTTCTTCAACGGATGGTCGCGCAGGTCGCTCACCACGCGCAGCTTCAGGTTGGACAACGGACACACCGTGAGCGGCAGCCGGGTGTGGGCCAGCTCGGCCACCAGCAGCGGGTCTTGCAGGCAGGCTACGCCGTGGTCGATGCGCTCGACTTTCAGCAGGTCGATCGCCTGCCACATGTACTCGGGCGGGCCTTCCTCGCCGGCATGTGCCACCAGATGCAGGCCCAGCTCGCGAGCACGCGCAAAGACACGCTCGAACTTCTCCGGCGGATGGCCCAGCTCGCTGGAATCGAGCCCCACGCCAATGAAGTGTTCGCGGTGCGGCAGCGCAGTCTCCAGCGTGGCGAAGGCATCTTCCTCGCTCAGGTGGCGCAGAAAGCACAGGATGAGCTCAGCACTGATGCCCAGCTTCGTTTTTGCATCGGCACACGCGTGCGACAGCCCGTGGATGACGCTGGCCATCGCCACGCCGCGCGCCGTGTGGGTCTGCGGATCGAAGAACAGCTCGGCGTGGATCACGTTGTCAGCGTGGGCGCGCTCGAAGTACGCCCAGGCCATGTCGTAAAAATCGGCCTCGTGCAACAACACGCTGGCGCCCGCGTAGTAAATGTCCAGAAAGCTCTGTAGGTCGGTGAAGGCGTAGGCGGCGCGCAGCGCTTCAACGCTGGCATACGGCAGCGTCACGCCATTGCGCTGAGCCAGCGCAAAGATCAGCTCGGGCTCCAGCGAGCCCTCGATGTGCAGGTGCAGCTCGGCCTTGGGGATGGCGCGGGCGAGTTCGGTGGCGTTCATGGTGGGTTCCTCAACACACGCCGTGCGTGATGCCGGCGTTCTTCAGATAGCGGCGGTAGGCCGAGCTCAGCCGATCGGCCGCGCCCATCACCTCACCGCCGTGGATCGGCAAACGTGCCGGGCGTTGCGACTCCAGAATGGGCCGGTCCTGCGAAAAAATGGTTTCTTGGAAGACGCGAAGCTCGTCGTCGCTGGAGCTGTCGTCACTGGTGTATTGCGCGAACCAGAGTCGGCAATGTTCGTCGTCGGTCGGGCAGGCCCATGCAACGTAGCTGTCTTGCGGGCCACCGCCTTCGGCGCGCTTGGTCAGCAGCGCGCTGTACGGGCCGAGCACCTCATAGCGGTAGTTCACCCAGCCGCCGTTGGCGCTGCTGGCGCTGGCGCGCGGTTGCCAGGCTTGGTACTGCTCAATCACCGGGCGGCCGTCGGGCGTGTGGGTCACGTCGTAGGGCGGCACCTCGGGGTGCGAGGCCGCGCCCAGCCAGTCGCGGTGCACGTAGGCGAAATGCGCGGTATCGAGGAAGTTCTCCACCGCACGCGGTGCGCTGGTGGCCACGTCGAACGGGCCGTAAATCAGGTGGCGCGCTGGCAATTCCGGTAAGGCGGGCAGACCACCAACCGGTTCCACCAAGCAGGTCCAGATGAGGCCATGAGCGCGGCGCGTGGCGTACCGACAGGCGCTGTGGCCGACGGGTGGCACGAACGCGGGCTGGGCCGGAATGCTCACGCAGCGCCCGCTGGCATCGAAGCGCCAGCCGTGGTACGCGCATTGCAACGCGCCGTCTTGCACCTGACCGAGCGACAGGCGAGCGCCGCGGTGTGGGCATTGGTCTTTCATCACCACCGGCTCGCCAACGGCATCGCGCCAGAGCACAAGTTCGCGCCCCAGCAACTGCAAGGCCACCGGCTGCACTTGCAGATCACCCTCCAGCGCGATCGGCCACCAGAGCTGTTGTTCCACCGTCATCGCCTGATCCATCGCCGTCCACTCCAGTAAAAAAAAGACCACCCGACCAGTGGGAACCGGTGGGGTGGCCGTGCCGACACCCGACGCTTGTCGGGGCGGCCCTGTGAGCCTATCGGGCCTGGTTTACTTGCCAGCGGGCACCTTGCCCTCGATGCCCTTGACAAAGAAGTTCACCTTATCGCGCCAAGCCTGGTCACCGGGGGCGCCAGCGGCCAGCACTTCCTTGCCGGTGTTGTCCACGATTGGGCCTGTGAACACCTCGAAGGTGCCTGCTTTCATACCCGCCTTGATCTCGTCGACCTTGGCCCGCGTCTCGGCTGGCACCTTGTCGGACACCTTGATCAGGTCGTTCAGGCCTTCTTTCACACCCCAGACGGTGCGCTTGGTTTCCCAGGTACCGGCCTTGAGTTCTTCAATGGTCTGAATGTAGTAAGGAGCCCAGTACACAACAGCCGATCCCAGGTGAGCATTGGGCGCGAACGCACTCATGTCGCTGTCCCAGCCGAAGGCAAACTTGCCAGCGCGCTCGGCGGTTTCCAGCACAGCGGTGGAGTCGGTGTTTTGCAGCAGCACGTCAGCGCCCTGGTTGATCAGGCTTTGCGCGGCTTCGGTTTCCTTCGGTGGGTCGAACCAAGTATTCACCCAGACCACATTGACCTTGATCTTCGGGTTCACGCTCTGCGCGCCCAAGGTGAAAGCGTTCAGGTTGCGAAGCACCTCGGGGATGGCAAACGAGCCCACATAGCCCAGCGTGTTGGTCTTGGTCATGCTGCCAGCGATGACACCGGCGAGGTAGGTGTCTTGGTAGAAGCTGGCGTCGTAGATGCGCATGTTGGGCGCGGTTTTGTAGCCGGTGGCATGCTCGAACTTCACATTGGGGAAGTCGGCTGCGACCTTGAGCATGGGCTCCATGAAGCCAAACGAGGTGGCGAAGATGATCTGGTTGCCCTGCTGCGCCAGATCGCGGATCACGCGCTCGGCGTCAGCGCCTTCGGGCACGCTTTCCACGAACGTTGTGACCACCTCGGCGCCAAACTTTTCTTCCACCGCTTTGCGGCCCAGGTCGTGCGCAAACGACCAGCCGGCATTCCCCACTGGGCCCACATACACCCAGGCGGCCTTGATCGGCTCTGGCTTGGGTGCTTCGGCAGCGGCTGGGGCGGGCGCGGGTGCAGGCGCTGCTTCTTCTTTCTTGCCACAGGCCATCAACAGGCTAGCGGCCAGCGCGCTGGCGGCGGCGGCTTTGAACAGGGAACGTTTGCTCAGGTCGGTCATGGAAACCTCGGTTTGGGTGGAAAAACTGACAAAAAACAACTTCGCATTATCTGCGCCAAAGCACAGGGTTCAAAGTCGGCGACAGACTCAGCTGCCTCGGGGAAGTAAGCCATGGGCCGCGCAGGGGTGGCGCAAAAGCATGTCTCTAGCTTCCGGGGTAAAACGGTTTGCCAATGGAAGTGGGCATGTTGATGCGAATCCAGGTGGGGTTGCGCGAGATCAGCACCAGCACCACGATGGTTGCCAGGTACGGCATCATGGTCAGGAACTGGCTCGCCATATTGACACCCACGGCCTGCAAATGAAACTGCAACATCGTCACGCCACCGAACAGATAAGCACCCAGCAAGACGCGTGCCGGGCGCCAAGTGGCAAACGTGGTGAGCGCCAGGGCGATCCAGCCTTTGCCAGCGATCATGCCTTCGACCCACAGCGGCGTGTACACAGTTGACACGTAAGCGCCCGAGAGCCCGCACAGCGCTCCACCCGCCACCACCGCCAGCAGCCGGATGCGCCGCACCGGGTAGCCCAGCGCGTGCGCCGATTCGGGGCTCTCCCCCACACTGCGCAGCACCAAACCGGGGCGTGTGCGGTACAAAAACCAGATCATCCCGAGCACCAAAAAGATGCAGACGTACACCATTGGGTGGTGGCGGAAGAAAGCCGAACCCAGGAACGGAATGTCGGAGAGCACCGGAATGGCGAAGTTGGACTGCTCGGGCAGCGACGCCTTCACGTAACGCGCGCCGGCAAACGCAGACAGTCCCCCACCGAACAGGGAAAGCGCCAGACCGGTGGCGTACTGGTTGGTGTTGAGCCAGATCACCAGCACACCAAAGATGGCTGCGAGCAGCCCCCCCACCGCCATGCCAGCCACAAAACCGGCCAGCCCGCTGCCGGTGTGAACCACCGCCGCAAAACCGGCCAGCGCCGAGCACAGCATCATCCCCTCGGCCCCGAGGTTGACGATGCCCGCCTTCTCGTTGATCAGCAGCCCCAGCGAGGCAATCGCAAGCACGGTGCCCGCGTTGAGCGAGGCGGCAATCAGCAGCGCAATCGGTTCCATCAGCTTTTCTCCTTGGCCACGCGGGGGCCTGCACTGCCCTCTTTCAAAGCCGCTACAGGACCGGCCCCGCCAAGCTCCAGGCGGCGCTCGCTTGAGGGGGTCGCGCGCAGTTTGGCGGGGGTAAACCAGACCAAACGGTAGTTGATCAAGGTGTCGCAAGCCAGCAGCGCAAACAACAGCAACCCCTGGAACACACCCGTGATCGACCGGGGCAGGCCCATGCGGGACTGCGCCAGTTCGCCACCGATGTAGAACATGCTCATCAGCAAGGCCGAAAACACGATGCCCACTGGATGCAGCCGGCCCACAAACGCCACGATGATGGCCGCAAACCCGTAGCCCACCGGCACATGCGGCGTGAGCTGGCCGATGGGGCCGGTCACCTCCAGCGCGCCAGCCAAGCCTGCCGCGCCACCCGAGACCAGCAGGGCGGTCCACAGCGCTCGGCGTGAGGAAAACCCGGCGTACCGCGCGGCAGCCGGCGCCAGCCCGCCGACCTGCTGGGCGAAACCGGCGCGGGTGCGAAACAAGAACACCCAGACCAGCACCACGCCCGCCAAGGCCAGCAGTATCCCGATGTTCATCCGCGAGCCGACCATGAGGCGCGGCATCTGCGCCGCTGCCTCAAAGGTCTGGGTCTGCGGAAAGTTGAAGCCCGCCGGGTCTTTCCAGGGGCCATAGACCAGGTAGTTGAGCACCTGAATCGCCACATAGACCAGCATCAGGCTGACCAGGATTTCGTTGGCATTGAAACGGTCGCGCAACAGCGCGGTGATGCCAGCCCACACCATGCCGCCCAGCGCACCCGCCAGCAGCACCGCCACCACGATCCAGCGGCTGGTGTCGGCATCGGCCTGCAGCGCCACCCAGGTGGCAAAGATGGCGCCGATCAGGTACTGGCCCTCAGCGCCGATGTTCCACACATTCGAGCGAAAACACACCGCCAGACCAAGACCGATGATGAGCAGCGGCGTGGCCTTGACGATGAGCTCCGACCAGGCGTAGCCGCTCTTGATTGGCTCCCAGAAGAAAATCTGCAGCCCGCGCACCGGGTCTTTGCCCAACAGCACGAACAAGCCCACGCCGACCACCACCGTAATAGTCAACGCCAGCAGCGGCGACGCATAGGCCCAGCCTGTCGATGGCTGCGCGCGCGCCTCAAACCGCAGCATGGTCGGCCTCCGCTGCGTGCTGCTGATCTGCCGCATCCCACAGCCCGGACATCCATTGGCCAATTAACTCGGTGCTGGCATCGACCCGATCGACCGAGGGCGACAAACGCCCCTTGGCGATCACATGCAGGCGGTCGCAAATCTCGAACAACTCCTCCAGCTCTTCGCTCACCACCAGCACCGCGCAACCCGCATCGCGCAGCGCCAAAATCTCACCACGAATTTGTGCCGCAGCGCCCACGTCGACACCCCATGTCGGCTGGCTGACGATCAGCAGGCCAACATGGCCCCCAACCCTGGCTTCGCCAGGCCCCCCAAGGGGGTGCGCCAGTTCTTGGGCCGGCCAGGCGAACTGTCGAATGGCCTCGATCTCGCGGCCCACGATGAATTTCTGCAGGTTGCCGCCCGAGAGCGACTTGGCCGCTGCGTTCGGCCCGTTGGCCTTGACCTGGTAGCGAGCGATGATGTCGGCCGCTTGGCGGCGCAGCGCGCCGACGCGAATCCAGCCGAACGCACCGACCGCATCGCGGCGCGTGAGCAACAGGTTGTGCGCCAGCGACAGCGTGGGCACCGCCCCACGCCCCAGCCGTTCCTCGGGCACAAAATGCAGACCCAGCGCACGGCGTTGGCCCGGACTCAGACGGCCCGCTGACTGATCGGCCACACAGATGCTCTGGGCTGACGCGCGCATGTCTTCGCCCGAGAGCGATCGCAGCAGTTCGCTCTGTCCATTGCCCGACACACCGGCAATGCCCACCACCTCACCCGCTCGCACCCGCAGCGCAATGCTGTGCAGATCGGTGCCAAACGGCTCCGCGCTTGCCAAGCTCAAGCCATCAACCAACAGCACAGTGACGCCGGGCTGCTGGGCGCGAACCTTGAGCGCTGGCGGCTCGGCGCCGATCATCAAACGCGATAGCGAAGCATTGTTCTCCTGGCGCGGGTCGCACACCCCCGTGACCTGGCCACCACGCAGCACGGTGCAGGCGTTGCACAGAGCGCGAATTTCGTGGAGCTTGTGGCTGATGTACAGAATGCTGCAGCCCTCGGCGGCGAGCTTTCTGAGCACGGTGAACAGCTTCTCCACCGCCTGCGGTGTGAGCACCGAGGTGGGCTCGTCCAGGATCAGCAATTGCGGGCTGGTCAGCAGCGCGCGGATGATCTCCACCCGCTGCATTTCGCCGACCGACAGCGTGTGCACCGGGCGCGCCGGGTCGATGTCAAGCCCGTACTCAGCCGCCTTGGCGGTGATGCTGGCGCTGACCTCGGCCAACGACAACGATTTGTCCAGCCCCAGCCACACGTTCTCGGCCACGGTCAGTGTGTCGAACAGGCTGAAGTGCTGAAACACCATGCTGATACCCAGCGCGCGCGCGTCCTGTGGGTTGCGCACCTGCACTGGCTGGCCGTTGAACACCACCGCGCCCTCGTCGGGCTTCACCGCGCCGTAGATGACCTTCATCAGCGTCGATTTGCCCGCGCCGTTTTCGCCCAGCACCGCGTGGATCTCGCCTGGCAACACATTCAGAGAAATGGCCCGGTTCGCCACCACACCGGGGTAGCGCTTGGTGATGCCGGTGAGCTGGAGTCGGGGCGTGGTCATGTGGTTGGGTCTCGGTGTCAAAAGGTGGGCTCAGGCGGGGTCCGTCTCAAGCCGAGGCAGCGAGGCAGCAACACCTTTGATCTGCTCGCGCAACCAGCGCCCGACGTTTGACGCATGGGTGCGCTCGTGCCAAAGTTGGTAATACATCATGCGAGGGAAATTGATCGGGCACGGCAAAATCTGTACCGGCAGCGCGCCCACAAAACGCTCGCAATACTGGCGCCCGGTGGTCAACACCAACAGGCTGCCAGCCACCATGGCCGGGATCAGCCCGAAGTGCGGGCAGCGCGCCACGATCTTGCGCACCAGCCCCAACGTGGCCAGGTGGTCGTCAATCACGCCCCGCGCACCGGGGTGGGTGGGCATAGGCGCGATGTGGTCGGCTGCAAGCCAAGCTTCGGCATCCCAGCCGCGTTTAACCGCCGGGTGGTGCTTGGCCACCAGGCACACCACCTCGTCGCCAAACAGGCGGCCCAGGTGCAGGTCGTCCGGCGGCTTGGGCCAGTTGCCAATCACCACGTCGACCTGCCCCTGCGCAAGTTGGTGCCGGTAATCGGCATCGGCAGACAGCGGGTGAATGTCAATACCGCAGCTAGGCGCCTGGGCCTTGAGCTGGGTCACGAGCTGGGGGAGAAAGGTCGGGTCCAGGTAGTCGCTCGCCGCCACGCTGAAAACGTGGCGAGTGGTGGCCGGGTCGAAGCTGCGCGCGTCGGAAAACAGCATCTCGGCGGCCCGCAGAATGTCAGCGGCGGGCTCCACCATGCGCAGACCGGCCACGGTGGGCACCATGCCAGCGCCTGAACGGACCAGCAGCGGGTCGCCCGCGAGTTCCCGCAACCGCTTGAGCGCCGCGCTCACCGCCGGCTGGTACATGCCCAGTCGCAGCGCGGCGCGCGACACGCTGCGCTCGACCAGCACCGTGTGCAAGACGCGGATCAGGTGCAGGTCAATCTTGTCGAACATGGACACGGATTTCATACCGGGCGAAGGGTTTGGGGACTGGGGCGTGGGGCATTCAGGCCATATGCCTGAGCATATGTTGTGCCAGGGGAGCGGCGCTATGCTGACGCGCATGAAGACGCCAAACACCGGACAAACCCTGACTTTTCTGCGGCGCGGCCAGCCCGTGGCGCTGCGCAATGTACCACCCGACCGCACCCTGTTGCAGGTGCTGCGCGAAGACCTGCAGCTCACCGCCACCAAGGAAGGCTGCGGCGAGGGCGACTGTGGCGCCTGCACCGTGGTGATCGGTGAAGCGGTTGACGGCCGGTTGACCTACCGCGCCATCAACAGCTGCATACGGCTCGCGCATTCGGTGGCGGGTATGGCGGTGTGGACCGCCGAGGACATTGCAGCTCCTGCTCTCGGCGCTGGCGTCTCCTCACTGCCCGGCGTTGGCGGCGCAGCGGGTGGCGCCCAGCTTCATCCCGTGCAAGAAGCTTTGGTGCGCTGTCACGGCAGCCAGTGCGGCTTTTGCACGCCAGGGTTTGTGATGAGCTTGTTTGCCACCTACCAAAATGCCGGGGGCGGCCAAGGCCACCCCGTTCATGTCACCCGCGAGCAGGCTCAGGCCGATCTCTCGGGCAACCTGTGCCGCTGCACCGGTTACCGGCCCATTTTCGACGCGGCCATGGCCATGGGCAGCCTGCCACTGCCCGCCGGCTGCGTGGTGGACGAGGCCGCTACGCTGGCCGCGCTGGCCGAACTCCAGCCAGAGCATCCCAGCGACGCCGCTTACCTGCGACCGACAACCTTGCAAGATCTGCTGCAGGCCCGTGCGAGCCACCCACAAGCCCAAGTGGTGGCCGGTTGCACCGATGTGGGGCTCTGGGTGACGAAACAGCATCGGCAATTTGCCCAAGTGCTCGATGTGACCGCCGCGCGCGAGCTGCGGCAAGTGGAAAGCCACCCGCACCACATCGCCATTGGCGCTGCGGTTCCGCTGGTCGACGCTTACGCGGCGCTGGTGCAAGAACGCCCCCAGCTCAAAGCCTTCGCCCAGCGCTTTGCTGGCTTGCCGGTGCGCAACTCCGGCACGCTGGGCGGCAACGTCGCCAACGGCTCGCCGATTGGCGACTCGATGCCGCTGCTGATCGCATTGGGCGCCAGCGTGGTGCTGATGCGCTGGGACATTGAGCGGGAAGCTATCGACCAGCGCGAACTGGCGCTGGAAGACCTCTACACCGGCTACCGCACCAACGTGATGCGTGCTGACGAGCTGCTGTGCTGGATCCAGGTGCCACGGCCCACTTCCGATGAAACGCTCAAGATGTACAAAATCAGCAAGCGCTTCGATGACGACATTTCCGCCGTCTGTCTTGCCATCCAGATGACGATTACCAACGGTGTGGTGGAGAAGGTGTCCATCGGCGCTGGCGGTGTGGCCGCGACCCCGATGCGAGCCCGCCAGACCGAAGCGGCCATGTGCGGCCAGCCCTGGAACGCCGACACGGTGATGGCGGCGCAGGCCGCCCTGCGCGCCGAGTTCCAGCCGATCTCCGACATGCGCGCCAGCGCCGCCTACCGCCAGACCGTGCTGGTCAATCTGCTGCAACGCTTCTGGCTGGAAAGCCAGGGCCTGACCGCCATCAACCTTGAGTCGGCCACCGCGGAGGACCTCGCATGAACGCGCCTGACCTGCCTATGTTGAGAACGTCCGAACGCGCCGCTGGCCAATCTCGGCCGCACGAAAGCGCCCGCGCCCAGGTGGCTGGTACCGCCACCTACATCGACGATATCCCCGAGGTACGCGGCACGCTGCACGCCGCACCTGTGTGCTCGCGCGTGGCCCACGGCACGCTGCGTGGCATCGACACGGCGGCAGCGCTGGCCATCCCAGGCGTGCGCGCAGTGATAGACGCGCGCCACATCCCCGGCGACAAAATGTTGGCCGCGTTCGCGCACGACGAGCCGGTGTTCGCCACCGACACGGTGCAGTTTGTCGGCCAGGTGGTGGCGCTCGTGGTGGCCGACGACGTGATGACAGCGCGCCGCGCGGCGCGCCTCGTGAAACTCGACATTGCGCCGCTGGACACGGTGCTCAGCGTGCACGAAGCACACGCGCTGGAAAGCTACGTGTTGCCGCCTGTGCATGTGAAACGCGGTGACGCGTCAGCAGCCTTGCAGCGCGCGCCGCACCAGATCGAAGGCCGCTTCGAGGTCGGCGGCCAAGAACATTTTTATCTGGAAGGCCAGATCGCCTATGTAATGCCGCTGGAGCAAAACCAGTGGTGGGTCCACACCAGCACCCAGCACCCGGGCGAGGTGCAGCACTGGGTGGGGCACGCGCTGGGCGTGGCCAACCACGCAGTCACCGTCGAGTGTCGGCGCATGGGCGGCGGCTTCGGCGGCAAAGAAACCCAGGCCGGGCATCTCGCGGTATGGGCCGCTGTCGCTGCCAACGCGCTGAGGTGTCCGATCAAGCTTCGGCTGGACCGCGACGACGACTTTTTAATCACTGGCAAACGCCACCCGTTCGCCTACCACTACCGCGCCGGCTTTGACGACACCGGCCGACTCAGCGGGCTGGAACTGGAGATGCTGGTGAACTGCGGTTTCTCAGCCGACCTCTCCGGCCCGGTGGCCGACCGCGCCATCTTCCACACCGACAACGCCTACTTCCTGGAAGACGTGGCCATCCACTCGTTCCGCTGCAAAACCAACACCCAAAGCCACACCGCGTTTCGCGGCTTCGGCGGACCGCAGGGCGTGATCGTGATCGAGCGCATCCTGGGCGACATTGCGCGCAGGCTGGGCATGGACCCGCTGGATGTGCGGCTGCGCAACCTGTACAGCGACGAGGTCATCGCAGAAAAAAGTGCTGCCTCATCGGAGCACCGTCGCGACACCACGCATTACCAAATGAAGATCGAGGACAACATCCTCGATCCCCTCATCACCACACTCGCCACCACCAGCCGCTACCGCGAGCGCCGCGCGCAAATCGCCGCATGGAACGCCAAAAGCCCGGTCATCAAAAAAGGCATCGCCCTCACCCCGGTGAAGTTCGGCATCAGCTTCACCGCCACGATGTTCAACCAAGCCGGTGCGCTGGTGCACGTGTACCTCGATGGCAGCGTGCAGGTGAACCACGGCGGCACCGAAATGGGCCAGGGCCTGAACACCAAGGTGGCGCAAATCGTGGCTGACGAGCTCGGCGTGCCGTTCGAGCGCGTGCTCTCCACGGCAGCAGACACCAGCAAGGTACCCAACGCCAGCGCCACCGCCGCCTCGGCCGGCACCGACCTGAACGGCCGCGCGGCGCAGTTCGCAGCGCGTCATGTGCGCGACAACCTCGCGGCGTTTGTGGCGGGGCTCGACGGCGTGGGCGCTGGCGCGGTGCGCTTCCAAGGCGGTCAGGTCATCACCGACAAGTCCACCCGCACGTTTGATGCGGTGGTGGCCGCCGCCTACGCCAACCGCATCCAGCTCTGGAGCGACGGCTTCTACCGCACACCCAAAATTCATTACGACAAAACCACCCTCACCGGCCGCCCGTTCTACTACTTCGCCTACGGCGCGGCGGTGAGCGAAGTGGCCATCGACACGCTCACCGGCGAGAGCCGCGTGTTGAAGGTGGACATCCTGCACGACGTGGGTCAGAGCATCAACCCGGCGCTGGACATCGGCCAGATCGAAGGCGGCTTTGTGCAAGGCATGGGCTGGCTCACCACCGAGCAGCTGGTCTGGAAAGCAGACGGCACGCTCGCCACCCACGCCCCCAGTACCTACAAAATTCCCGCCACCGGCGACATTCCCGAGCACCTGCGCGTCGACCTCTGGCCCGAGCCGAACCGGGAAGACAACGTGCATGGCAGCAAAGCCGTGGGCGAGCCGCCGTTCATGCTCGCTATCAGCGTCTTTGAGGCGCTGCGCGACGCGGTGGCGCAGGCGGGTGGCGACGCGGGTGCGATGAATGCGCCCGCCACCGCCGAAGAGGTGTTGCGCTCGGTGATCCAATAAAAAAACCTGCTGGACAGCAGATCAGGCAGCACGCGCCCAGTTTTCCACCACCAGGCCGGGGTAGTCTTTGAAGTCGGCCTCGTTGTTGGTGACCAGGGTGACGCCGACGCTCAACGCGTGGGCGGCAATCAGGCGGTCCATGGTGTCTCGGCGGCGGTCCCGCACGGCGGCGCGAAGCGCGCCAAAACGCTCGGCATCGGCTGCCGTGAACGCCAGCACGGGAATGCGGGTGATCAGCAGCGCCAACACGCGCTCGTCTTGCGGGCGGTTTGTCGTTTGCATGTCCAGGCCGGCTCGCAGTTCGGCGTAAGTCAGCACCGACATCACTGTGCTGCCTTGAGCGAGGGTTTGCAGGCGTTCGAGCACTTGCGGCGGATGGCACTTGATGAGGTAGATGCAGATGTTGGTGTCCAGCATGTAGCGCATAGCTCAGCTTTCGCGCTGGTCAGGCACCGCATCGGCGCTTGGCATTCCCATGCCGCTCCAGTCGCGCTCCTGCTCTTCGTGAAACTCGCGGCCCTGTGCCATGAAGCTGGGGCTGAACATGGCAAAAATCTCACCAATGTCTGCCAAGGTTTCCTGCGCCACCAGCCGCAGCACCAGCGTATTGCCCACGCGCTCGACCTCCACATCTTGCGCAGCGTCCACAAAACCCAGCTCTTTGGGAATGCGCACGGCCAGCGAATTGCCGCTTTTGAAGACTCGGGTCAGCACAGAGGTTCTCTTTGAAACTGAAAAGTATATACTGGATATACTTCCTTGTTTTGCTTGCTTGTTGACAAGCCCTCAATCACCCACCGCTCTACTATTTCGCGTGCGGCACGGCGGTGACCGAAGTGGCGATCGACACGCTCACGGGCGAGTGCCGCGTGTTGAAAGTGGACATCCTGCGCGACGTGGGACAGAGCATCAACCCGGCGCTGGACATAGGCCAGATCGAGGGCGGCTTTGTGCAAGGCATGGGCTGGCTCACCACCGAACAACTGGTCTGGAAAGCAGACGGCACGCTGGCCACGCCCGCGCCCAGCACCTACAAGATTCCCGCCACCAGCGACATCCCCGAGCATCTGCACGTCGACCTCTGGCCCGAGCCGAACCGGGAAAACAACGTTCATGGCAGCAAAGCCGTAGGCGAGCCACCGTTCATGCTCGCCATCAGCGTGTTTGAGGCGCTGCGCGATGCGGTGGCGCAGGCCGGTGGTCAGCCCGAGGCGATGAACGCGCCCGCCACCGCCGAAGAGGTGTTGCGCGCCATCGCGCCCCTGCGGTAGGCGGCTGTCGGGCTCGGGCGGCGGAAGGTGGGCTGCGTAAAATTCGCGTCCTACTTAACCATTGCCGCGCAGATTCATCGATGCCCTACTCGCTCTCCCATCACAAGCTCAAACTCATCCTCGCCGCCCAGGGCCTGAAGCACGGCGATGCCGGCAGCATCGACACCCTGTTCGGTGGCCGCGACGGCTACTACTGGTTCGGCACCCTGCGCGACATGTGCCCCGAGGGCAAAACGCTGTCTTGGGAAAATCAGTACGCCCTGGTCGCGGCCATCCAGGCGCACGAGAACGCCAGCGCGGAAGAAGACGACATGCCAGCCGAAAAACCCAAAGCCGCGCACATCGCGGCCATCTCCAAGCTGTTGGGCGACCCGCTGTAAGCGCTGCAACCAATAACCGCCAACCGCATAGCCCCCCCCCGCTGCGCGAGTCGCTTTTGGACCTGCCGAGGACTTTGTATGGCGTCACCCACCCCGCAGCTTGACATCGCCGTGCTCGGCGCCGGTGCCGTGGGCTGCTTCTACGGCGGCATGCTGGCGCGCGCTGGTCACCGCGTTACCTTGATCGGCCGACCCGCCCACGTGCAGGCCATCGCAGCCCACGGCCTGCGCATGCAGACGCTGAGGTTCGACGAACAGGTGCCGCTGGCCGCGAGCACCGACGCCAGCTCGGTGACTGGCGCAGACCTGGTGCTGTTCGCGGTGAAGTCAACCGACACCGAAGCCGCGGGCGAGCAAATGCGTGCGCACCTCAAGCCCGGCGCGCTCGTGCTGTGCCTGCAGAACGGGGTCGACAACGCCGAGCGGCTGCGCGCGGTGTTGCCCAGGGTGAATGTTGCCGCCGCCGTGGTCTATGTGGCCACCGAAATGGCTGGCTCCGGCCACCTGCGGCACCACGGGCGCGGCGAGCTGGTGATGGAGCCAATCCCTTCCGATCCTTCGCGCAGCGTGGCCATCGCACAGGCCTTCACAGCGGCTGGCGTGCCCACCACCCTCAGCGACAACGTGCGCGGCGCGCTCTGGGCCAAGCTCATCCTCAACTGCGCCTACAACGCACTCTCCGCCCTGGGCCGCCGGCCCTACGGCGAACTGGTTTTGCGGCCCGGCGTGCTGGAGGTCATCCGCGACGTGGTGGTCGAGTGCAAGGCCGTCGCCGCAGCCGACGGTGTGAACCTACCCGACGATGTGGACGCCGCCGTGCGGCGCATCGCCGAAACCATGCCCACGCAACACTCGTCCACCGCGCAAGATCTGGTTCGCGGCAAACCCAGCGAGATCGATTTTCTGAACGGCCACGTGGTCAAGCGCGGCGAGGCGTTGGGTGTGCCGACGCCGGCGAACCGGGTGCTGTGGACGCTGGTAAAACTGGCGGAGAGCCACGCTGGCGGCGTGAGCAGCAGCTTCAGCCCGGCCACATTCGAGCAAAGTCAAACGACAGCTGCCGGTGGTGTCGGATGGACAGCAAGTACACCACGGAGTCGGTGACGGTGTAGAGCAAGAGGTAGTCGCTGTGCAGGTAGATGCGAAGCGCGTCGGCCGCGCCAGCGGGCAGTTGCGCCAGTTGCGCCAGTGCCTCGGTCGATTGCGGTGGCTGGTCGAGGTATCGTTTTCCCACGCGCGGAAAACGCGCCAGGTTGGGGATGACGGTGTTGCGCAATCCGGCCAGAAGATCGTCATAGGCGAAGGCTGCGTCGGCCTCGGTCAGGAAGACTTCGATGGACGCCAGCCGCTCCAGAAAGCTGGCGGTCAGCTCGACGCGGTGAAGCCGCTCAGCCACGTTGGCGAGCGGCGCTGGTCTTTTTGGCGCGCGCCTTTTGCAAACTGGCAATGGCCGCGTCGGCGACTTGCGTGCGCCCGGCCAACGCATCGGCCAGGCCACGGCGGGCGTCATCGATCAGCAGCAGGTGGATGTGCTCGCGCTCCAGCCGGTGGTAATGGTCGAGCCGATCGGCATCGATCAGCGCCACATAGGCCTCGCCATTCTTGGTGATAATTTTTTCGGCGCCGGCCTTGGCCTGCTCGGCCAGCTCGGAGAGCTTGGCACGGGCCTGGGTGAACGGCACCACATCGCGGGTGGAAATACCCATATCGGCTCCTGATTGAGTTTGCAGAATTCTGAGCAGTCTACGTGTGAAAGAGGGCTTAGAGTCGAGGGATTCCTATAGCCCGCCAAGGTCTGCGGCTACACTGCGCGCTGCTCCGGGGTGCACGGACCTGCAAAGGTCTGGCGCTGAGATGGTTGAAAAATACCAAACCCGTGAACTTGATCTGGTTAGTACCAGCGAAAGAAGAGCGCAGCCCCCAGGGCTTGCATCCGACCTACTTTGCGTAGGTCCGTCCGCCACACATCGGCGAAAAATGGACGAAACAGGGTGCATGTTTTGACGGGCGGTCTCCGGAGCTGTTTTCTTTGTGTCAACAGCTATTTCCCCAGGAGACCGCCGCCATGAACGCCCCCGAAAAAATCCCCTTCGCCGATCAGTTCGCACTCAGCCGCGAGCCCTTTCCAGCATCACGCAAAGTCCACGTCGCAGGCACGCAGCCCGGCGTGAATGTGCCGATGCGCGAGATCGCGCTGACCAACGGCGAGCGCGTGACGGTGTACGACACCTCGGGCCCGTACAGCGACCCGACAGCCAGCATCGACATCCGCCGCGGTCTGCCCGATCTGCGCGGCCCCTGGCTGGACGCGCGCGGCGACACCGAAACCTACGAAGGCCGCCAGCGCGCCGCGCTGGACGACGGCGTGAAAAACGAGGCCGAGCAGAACAACACCACCATCGAGCGCATCCAGGCGCTGCGCGCCGAAGCCGCCGGCCTGCAGCGCACGCCGCGCCGCGCGAAGTCGGGCCAGAACGTGACGCAGATGCATTACGCGCGCCGTGGCATCGTCACCCCCGAAATGGAGTACGTGGCGATCCGCGAAAACGGCAAGCGCGAGTGGATGAAGGAATACCTGAGCGACCCGGCGCGTGAGGCGCGCCTGCGCGGCAACCCGATGGGCGCGCGCATCCCCGAGCTGTTCACGCCCGAGTTTGTGCGCGACGAAGTGGCGCGCGGGCGCGCCATCATCCCGGCCAACATCAACCACCCTGAAGTGGAACCGATGGCGATTGGACGCAACTTCGGCGTGAAGATCAACGCCAACATCGGCAACTCGGCCGTCACCTCGTCGATCGAAGAAGAGGTGGACAAACTGGTCTGGGCCACGCGCTGGGGCGCCGACAACGTGATGGACCTGTCCACCGGCCGCAACATCCACACCACGCGCGACTGGATCGTGCGCAACAGCCCGGTACCCATCGGCACGGTGCCGATTTACCAGGCGTTGGAAAAGGTGGGTGGCGTGGCCGAAGACCTCACCTGGGCGATCTACCGCGACACACTGATCGAGCAAGCCGAGCAAGGCGTGGACTACTTCACCATCCACGCGGGTGTGCGCCTGGCCTACATCCACCTCACCGCGCAGCGCCGCACCGGTATCGTCTCGCGCGGCGGCAGCATTTTGGCCAAGTGGTGCATCACGCACCACAAAGAAAACTTTCTGCACACGCATTTCGAAGAGATCTGCGACATCATGAAGGCCTACGACGTGACCTTCTCGCTTGGCGATGGTCTGCGCCCGGGCTGCGCAGCAGACGCCAACGACGAAGCGCAGTTTGCCGAGCTGGCCACACTGGGCGAGCTCACGCAAATCGCCTGGAAGCACGATGTGCAGACCATGATCGAAGGGCCGGGCCACGTGCCGATGCACATGATTCAGGCCAACATGGACGAGCAGTTGAAGCACTGCCACGAGGCGCCGTTCTACACGCTGGGCCCGCTGACCATCGACATCGCGCCGGGCTACGACCACATCGCTTCAGCCATTGGCGCGGCCATGATCGGCTGGATGGGCACCTCAATGCTTTGCTATGTCACGCCGAAGGAACACCTGGGTCTGCCAAACCGAGACGATGTGAAGCAGGGCATCATGGCCTACAAAATCGCAGCCCACGCGGCCGACAACGCCAAAGGCCACCCCGGTTCGCGCGCCCGCGATGACGCCATGAGCAAGGCGCGTTTCGAGTTCCGCTGGATCGACCAATTCAACCTCGGCCTCGATCCCGACACAGCGCGCGACTACCACGACGAAACCCTGCCCAAGGACTCCAGCAAGGAAGCGCATTTCTGCTCCATGTGCGGACCGAAGTTCTGCTCGATGAAGATCACGCAAGACGTGCGCGACTATGCGGCCGCCAAGGGCTTGAGCGAGATCGAGGCGCTCAAGCAAGGCATGGCGCAGAAGAGCGCCGAGTTCAAAGCGGTAGGCGGCGAGTTTTACGTGCCGGTGGATGCCATCACCACCTCGTTGAACAAGAAGGCTTAACAGCATGACCCCGCTCAAGATCGGCATCGCCGGCGCGGGCGTGCTCGGGCGGCTGCTGGCTTGGCGGCTGTCGCACGATGGGCACGCGGTCACCGTGTTCGACCCGGCGCCCGGTCCGCAGGCGCCGACCACTGGTGCGCTTGCGGTGCCCTCGTCACCCCACGCAGCCGGCTTCACGGCGGCGGGCATGCTGAGCCCTCTGGCCGAGCTGGACAACGCCGGGCCTGAGGTGGCGCGGCTGGGCTGGCGCTCGCTGGCGCTGTGGCGTGAGGTGACCGACGCCTTGCACAAAGCGGGTGTCACCGCGCCGCTGTTTGCGCAGCATGGCAGCCTGCTGCTGGCGCACAGGGCCGACATGGGCGCTGCGCAGCGCGTGCTGGCTCGGCTGCAAGCCGCGCCAGCGCTGGCCGCCGAATTGCCTGTGCCACAGCCGCTGGACCGTGCCACCCTGGCTGCTTTGGAGCCTGCGTTGGCGCCCGGGTTGCAGGCCTGGCTGTTGCCGCAAGAAGCGCAGGTGATGACGCGCGAGCTGATGAGTGCGCTCGCGGTGCATGCGCCTGGCGTTTACTGGTGCTGGGGCGAGCACGTGGCGGGTGTTGCGCCGGGTCGCATCTTGCTGGCCGATGGCGATGCTGTGGGCGTTGACTTGGCCATCGACGTGCGCGGCGTGGGGGCCAGCCTGCGCGCATCGCAACGCTTGCAAGCCAACCCATCTGTTTGGTCTGCGGCTCAGGGCGAACAGCGGGAGCCGGGTGCGACAGACGGTGTGCGCGGCGTGCGCGGCGAGATCATTTGGCTGCACGCGCCTGGCGTGCACCTGCTGCGGCCGGTGCGCCTGCTGCACCCGCGTCACCGCGTCTACATCGTGCCGCGCCCGGGCGATCGGTTCGTGGTGGGCGCCAGCGAAATCGAAAGCGAAGACCGCTCGCCAGTGAGCCTGCGCACTGCGGTGGAGCTGATGAGCGCAGCGCACAGCGTAATCCCCGAGCTGGCCGAGGCGCGCATCGTGCACATGGAAAGCAACCTGCGCCCTGCCCTGCCCGACAACGAGCCCCATACCCACATCGAGCCCGGCCTGCTGCGCATCAACGGCCTGTTTCGCCACGGCTGGCTGCTGGCGCCCGCGCTGGTGCAGGACGCGCTGGTGGCGCTGGGGCTGGACGCAACCGAGAAGGAAACCCCCCATGTCTGAACCTGTCAGCACTCCGCCTTCGGCGAGTACCAACTCGCTGCGTTTCAACGGCCAGCAACTTGAATTGACAGACCCGCTCAGCCTGAGCGAGCTGCTGGCCCAGCACGGCATAGCCGCCGACAGCGTGGCCACCGCCGTCAACGGCCAGTTTGTGCAGCGCGAGCAGCGCGCTGCACGCGCTTTGCGCTCCGGCGACGAGGTCATCACGTTCCAAGCCATCGTGGGCGGCTAGACATGCCCCTCGCGCCGCTTCGCTTCAGCTTGTTTCTCGCTCCTTCCCCCAAAGGCGGGAAGGCGCCATGCAGCCCTGGGATGGCTGTGTCTGCTGCAAATTCTGTCGCGCTCCGGCGCATTGAAAACGGTCTTCCATGAATCAAACTTCACACCCCTGGTCGCTGTACGGCGTCGAACTCACAAGCCGCTTTTTGCTCGGCACAGCAGGCTACCCCTCGCCGCAGGTGTTGGCGCAGAGCATCGCTGAGAGCGGCACGCAGATCGTCACCGTGGGCCTCAAGCGCACCTTGGGTAGCGGCGTCTCAGGCGCGGCCGACAACGGTTTCATCGCCATCATCCAGGCCGCCGTGCGCGAGCGCGGCGCGCGGCTGCTGCCCAACACCGCCAGTTGCCGCACCGCGCGCGAAGCGGTGGCGCTGGCGCAGATGGCGCGCGAGCTCTACGGCACCGCCTGGATCAAGCTCGAAGTGGTGGGCGATGAGCACACGCTGCAACCCGACCCCTGGGGCACGGTGGAGGCTGCGGCCGAGCTGGTGCGCGACGGCTTCCAGGTCTTCCCCTACTGCACCGACGACCTCGTCACCTGCCAGCGCCTGCTGGACGCGGGCTGCGAGGTGCTCATGCCGTGGGGTGCGCCGATCGGCTCGGGCCAGGGTCTTATCAACCCGTTTGCGCTGCGCACTTTGCGCGCGCGCCTGCCCGGCGTGCCGCTGATCGTGGACGCAGGCATCGGCGCGCCATCGCACGCGGCGCAGGCGATGGAGCTTGGCATGGACGCGGTGCTGCTGAACTCGGCCGTGAGCCAGGCGGTTGACCCGGTGCGCATGGCGCACGCGTTTGGCCAGGCTGTCGAGGCCGGGCGCGGCGCGTTCGAAGCCGGCGTGATGGCCCCGCAGGACATGGCGGTAGCCAGCACGCCGGTGTCTGGCCACCCCTTTCTCATTGGTTGAGGAAGCACCCCCCGCGCCGCTTCGCGTCACCCCCCTCTCCTTCGCACCCAGTGGCCCGGCAAAGCCGGCTCCACAGGTGCCCTGGGTGGGGACATCGCGCACCTTTCAGACCCACGAAAACCTTGCGTCATTGGTGACGCCATCAAAGAAAGAGAAGCTACATGACACCCATCATCTGGAGCATCGCCGGCACCGACAGCGGTGGCGGCGCGGGCCTGGCGGCCGACCAGCGCGCAGCCGACGCCTTCGGTGTGCACTGCTGCACCGTGGTCGCTGGCATCACCGCGCAAAGCACCACCGAGGTGACCCACATCGAGGCCACACCGCCCCATGTGTTGCAGGTACAACTCGACACGCTGGCGAAGGACATGCCGCCGCGCGTGATCAAAACCGGACTGCTGGGCAGCGCAGACAACATGCGCGTGTTGGCGCGCTTTGTCGACCGGCTGCGCGAGCAGCAGCCGCTGGCGCTGGTGGTCGACCCGGTGCTGCGCGCCAGCACCGGCGCCGCGCTGGCCGACGCCGAGCTGCGCGCCGCCTACCGCGACTTGCTGTTACCGCGTGCCACTGTGATCACGCCCAACCAGGCCGAGGCCGAGGCGCTGTTGGAAGTGCTGGAAGGGGGCTGCCCCACCGACATCCCGGCGCAGTCCCGAGCACTGCGCGCGCTGGGCTGCGAAGCGGTGGTGATCACCGGCGGCGACGCGGCCATCGTCGCCCGCCACGCCAGCCTCTCGCTCGACTGGCTGGACACGCCGCAGGCGCAGGGCTGGCTCTGCCTGCCGCGCGAGAACACGCCACACAACCACGGCACTGGCTGCACCTTTGCCAGTGCCCTGGCAGCAGCGCTGGCGCTGGGCTGGGTGCTGGCCGATGCCGCCGTGCTCGCCAAGATGGCCGCCACCTTCGCGCTTCGCCACGCGCGCGCTGTCGGCCGGGGCATTGGCCCGGTGATCGCACGCGCGGGCTTTGCGCTGGAGCCGTCGTTGCTGCCGCAGCTCTCCATCGACAGCGAGCCACCCACTCACTGGGCGGTGCAACCACGCGGTCGCGATCCCGGCGTCTACGCCATCGTGGACAGCGCCGAGCGGGTCGAAGCGGTGCTGCGCGCTGCGCCCACGGTGGACACCATTCAGCTGCGCATGAAGCGCCCCGACGGCATGGGCGATGTGGCCTGGGCCGAGCACCTGAGCCAGCAGGTGCAGCGCAGCCTGCACGCAGCGCATTCAGCGGGTACCACGCTGGTCGTCAACGACCACTGGCAGTTGGCGCTGGATGCTGGCGCGCGCGCGCTCCATCTTGGGCAGCAAGACCTGCTGGCCCTCACACCTGCCGAGCGTGAGCGTTTGCAATCGGCGCGCGACGCGGGCGTGCAGCTCGGCCTGAGCTCGCACAGCCTGTGGGAGCTGTGCCGCGCCGCCGCGCTGCAACCCGATCTGATCGCGTGCGGCCCAATCTGGCCGACCACCACCAAAGACATGCCGTGGCACCCACAAGGCTTGGATAACCTCGCCTGGTGGGCGCACATGTCCCCGGCACCGGTGGTGGGCATCGGCGGCATTCTGACGCCCGATCAGCTTCAGGCTGTTGCCGCCACTGGGGCTGCCGGGGGCTGCGTGGTGCGTGGGTTGCAAGACAGCTCGGCCGAACGCGTTGCGACCTACCTAAGTGCATGGCAGCGTGGGGTGGCCGATCGCGGCGCGCACCCACCGCCCTTGTTGCCTCGCCCATCGCTCTGAACCTCGCCCACCCTGGCGCACCAGGGCGCACAAGGCATCGTTCAAATCTGGCTTCTTGGACGCAAGGGCAAATGGTCTTCAGCCAAAAACCAAGCGCCCACCCGCTATTCGATCTTGAACACCGATACCGCTTGCACAAGCTGCTCGGCCTGCTGCTTCAAACTTTCAGCGGCGGCGGCGCTTTGCTCGACCAAGGCGGCATTTTGCTGTGTGCCTTGATCCATGCGGGTGATCGCAGCACCCACTTGGGCCACACCAGAACTTTGCTCGGAGCTGGCAGCGCTGATGTCTCGAACGATGTCGCTCACTTTGCGAATCGAGTTCACCACCTCCTGCATGGTGCTGCCCGCCTGATCCACCAAGCGCGAGCCTTCTTCCACGCGGTGCACGCTCGCACCAATCAGGCCCTTGATCTCTTTGGCCGCTTGCGCGCTGCGCTGCGCCAGGTTGCGCACTTCACCAGCCACCACCGCAAAGCCTCTACCCTGCTCGCCCGCACGCGCCGCCTCCACCGCGGCGTTGAGCGCCAAAATATTGGTTTGGAAGGCAATGGCGTCAATCACGCTGATGATGTCGCTGATCTTGCGGCTGCTCTCGTTGATCCCCTTCATCGTCTCCACAACGCGGCCCACCACATCGCCTCCACGCACCGCCACAGCAGAGGCGCCTTGCGCAAGCGAACTGGCCTGCGCCGCGTTGTCAGCGTTGAGACGCACCGTCGTTCCCAGCTGCTCCATGGTCGCGGCGGTTTCCTCAAGCTCGCTCGCTTGCTGCTCGGTTCGACTGGAAAGATCCTGGTTGCCACTGGCGATCTCTCGGCTGGCAAGCGCAACGTAATCGGAGCCACGGCGGACGTCGCCCACCGTACGTGCCAGCTCGTGCTGCATGTTTTTGAGCGAGGCCAGCAGGCTCTGGGTATCGTTTTTCTTGAGGGCGATCGGCGTGCTCAGATCGCCCTCGGCCACGGCGCGTGCAACCAGCACAGCGGTGTTCGGTTCACCCCCCAGCTGGCGCAGCAGTTGCCGCGTGATCAGCGCAGCCAGCAAGAAGCCCAACACCAGCGCAAAGCCCATCAACCCCACGACAGCCCACCGTGCTTGGTCGTACACCTCCTTCACGTGAGCGGCAGCAGCATCGCCGCCTTCGTAGTTGAACTGAATCAGCTGGTTGATCGAACCAACCACCTCTTCGTACGCCATGCTGGACGCGCCATCGGCAATGTCTGCAGCGTCAGCCTGCATTTTTTCCTGCCCGAGCTTGATCACGCGATCCTGCCATTTTCGGTACTCAGCCAGCGACTTGGTGAGCGAGCCAAAGAGCGACGTTTCTGGCTCCCCGAGTAACCGTGTCCGATACCCTTCAACCAGGCCATCGACCGATGCGCGGGTGTTCTGCATCTTCTCCTCGTACTCAGCGTGGTAGCTGCTGTCGTCGGTGCGGCTGTGCTTCAACTCGTACTCACGCGACTCGACCATGAGTGCACGCGAATCAGAAAGGTCACCCACACCCTTCAACCACTTTTGTGACAGAGAGACTGCCTCCGTGTCCACGCTGCTGAGTCCGATCAGTCCCGCTGCACCCAAGGCGCTGGTGAGCAGCAAAATGGCGGTGAACGCGCCGAACAATTGGCGCCCGACCGGAAGGCGGGCAAACCATTTTCCAGGGTGAATAGCGAGTTTCATCGCAGCCTCCAAGTTACTTCTTGTGGCCGACGTAGCTCACGCCAATGACCTTGCCCGCACCATCCTTGATGGCGTTGTAACAGGCATCGAAAGCGGTGCCCAGCACATCGATCGGACCGCAATACTGGTTGCCCTTGGACAGAGCGTCGTAGACGGCGTTGCGTGCCAGCTGGGTGCCAGTGCCCCGCTTGCCCTCTGGCGTGAGCACGTTGGTGCTGACGCGAACGAACTCGTCGCCGGCCTTCACGAACACCGTCGCAGTCGCTTGGTGGTCTTTGCGGATGCCATCCACCACATCAAAGTTGTTGTTGATCTTGCGGGCGCCAAAGAAGAGAGCGGGCACCTCCTTGCCACCGACCATCTCGGTGCCTTCCAGCTTGGGTGCCCCAATCTTGGCCAGCCTGGCATCGAGGTCGGCGATGGTTGCCTTGGGATCGGCGGCATGCGCTTGTGCAAAAACTGCCGTCAAAGCGGCCACCACGAGAACGCGTTTGTTGAACATGTCAGCTCCAAAAAGAAAAAGAGGTTGAAAAACCGGGTGGCACCGCTGGGTGCAATCTCTTTATCGACCGCCTCAGCAATTACTTGACTTCAATGGATTAGGCGAGCGCTCAGAACACTGCAACGAGCGCTGATCAAACCACCCCTGACCGGCGCGTTGGACACCGGTTATTCCGAAGTGTGGGTGTTCTGCCTTCTGCGGGAACGTCCGATCAAACAGGCAAAACAGCACCACTTCCGGTGGCAGGTCGAGCCTGCCCCCAGACTGTGGCCAACCGCCACACCCACAAGAACCCGTCACCAGACCGACTCCGATGCACCACAGCGGGCCCGCCGCGATGGATCGCGCTCTGAGCGGCGAGGCGCAAAATCCCGACCCGATGAACACCGCCCCCAACACCCCCCCGACCGACACCGATCTGCCCCCGCTCAACGCCACGCCACCTGGCCTGTACCGCCACTACAAAGGCGGCTGGTACAGCGTCATCGACACCGTGCGCTGCAGCGAAACCCTGCAAGGCATGACGCTGTACCGCGCGCTGTATGGCAGCTTCGGACTGTGGGTGCGTCCTGCCAGCATGTTCAACGAAGCGGCAAGCTTCGAGGGCCGGGACCAGCCGCGCTTCACCCGCCACGATCCAGCCCAAGTGCCGCTGGCCGACCTGCTCACCGCCCACGCGCTGATCGCCCATCTTCGCGGCGTTGCACAGCGGCGCGGCATCGATCTCGACACCGCTCTGCGCCCACCGCCACCCGAACCCACTACCTGCTGCGAGCGCGGCTGCAACGGCTGTGTGTGGGAGGGGTTTTATGGGGCGCTGGATGGGTGGCGCTGCGATGCGCTGGTGCTGCTGGCCGAGACAGATAGCGCTGCGCACGCAGTACCGCCACCTCAAGGTGGGTAGCCCTGTGCGGTACCGGCAAAGGCCTGTAGGGTCACCACGCCGACAGCCTGTGATCACCGGCGCATGAACGCAAAGCCCGGTTCCTTCACCACCGATCTGGCAGCTGCCGCGATGCGTGAAACACGCGCAGAATTTCGACCGCTTCGCCACGCACGCGATAAGGAACGATGTAGCGTGTCTTTGCGACGATCAGCTCGCGGGTACCGGGCACTCGACCAGGCCGACCAAGTCCCGGCTGCTCCGCAAGCATCGAGACGGCATCGAGCACACGCTTGACGACCAAACGCGCTGCCGCCCCGTCGTCGACCGCGATGTAAGTGGCCTCATCGTCAAGGTTGCTCAGAGCCTTGCGCAGCCACCTAACCCGCATTCACTTGCCACTTCTTGGCCAGTGTGGCGACATCTTTGTCGCTGGCAAAGTCACCCGCATCGGCTTCATTCAGCGCCGCCTGAGTCTCACCAATCTGCCACTCGTTGTTTTCGACATAAAAACGGATGGCTTCAGCGGCCAAGAACGATTTGCTGCGCTGGGTCGCTTCGGCCAAGACATCAAGGCGGTTCTTGACGTGGTCTTCCAGGCGGACAGTCATGGTTGTGGACATGTTGGGGCTCAGAGTGCTTGAATGTACACACCGTATCACACCCACGCCGCGCCCGCACCAGCGCCATTCACGGTGTGATTCAGGGTGGCAGGTGCATTCGTGGGGGTCGCGCTGGTGCGCGGCACCAATGACCGTCTTTGAGGGCGGCTCAGGTCGCTGTTTACCCAGTCCCTGCTCACTTACATTTTCTGGACTCGCTGGCAATGAGGGCCTACGCCCGCGGCGTACCCTGTCAGTCGCTTACCAAGGTTTGGCTGAACGAGAAGTTGTGCCGCCAATAACCGCCCGCCGGAGATTCGGGTCCAGCGGAACTGTTCTGGCCAGTGGTCACATGGGCGCCCACCCGAAGACGGCATCTGTTGATCCGACCGGTTGACGTCTTCGTTTTCCCGTTCGGGCTGAGCCTGTCGAAGTTTGCCTTGCACAGGGAAACCCAACGACCAGCTCAGGGCGAATGGATGAGGGGATTTGGTCAGTTGGAATCTGACAACAATTTTTAACCGTTGATTTTTCAACAGCTCCTTAAATTGAGGCCTATATGCGGTAACGCACATACAAATTGTGGGTGAATGTGACAAGCTGTTCCACAGCGTGCGTACCAACAAGAGCCATCGCAAATTAGGCGGTGTTCGGAAGGTTTAGTGAAGCCACTTCATGATGCCGGCGATGTGCACGAAGCCCAGAAATCTCTCGTCGAGCTTGTCATAACGAGTCGCTACCCGGCGAAAGACCTTCATGCGCTGGAA
>Ga0222706_1000014_pt1 | contig 134413 bp, 127 predicted proteins | sample AntAcemetage1572_FD_179829 | JGI IMG/M metagenome (GOLD analysis project Ga0222706, IMG submission 179829) | Saline water microbial communities from Ace Lake, Antarctica - #1572 | ecosystem: Environmental > Aquatic > Non-marine Saline and Alkaline > Saline | place: Antarctica: Ace Lake...
TGCCCTACGCAGCGGGCACCCCCATCCGATTCGCAGAAAGTTCACAGCAGTCCGCTGACTCAGCAAGTCAAAGCGCTTGGCTGCTTGCCGACACCAGATTCACGCGGAAATCGACAGCCGCTAACAGAGGTCAACGTCAAGATTGCAGAGCAGGCCGATCTGGCCAGCGACGCTGCCTACGCACACACCCGAAACATCATCATTGCGGCCATCGTCATGGCGGTGCTTCTGTCTGGGGCTTTGGCCATGGTCATCACCACCAGCATCACCGCTCCGCTCTCTCAAGGCATCCAGGTGGCCGAGGCGGTGGCTGCGGGTGATCTGACTGTGGAGATCAACAGCAAAGGCTCGGACGAGGTGGCGCAACTGCTCAACGCCATGGGCAACATGAAGAACAGCCTGGTCGATGTGGTCAGCCGGGTGCGCAGCGGCTCCGAATCGGTCTCCACCGCCAGCGCGCAGATCGCCCAGGGCAACCAGGATCTGAGTACGCGCACCGAAGGCCAGGCCAGCGCGCTTGAACAAACCGCTGCGTCGATGGAAGAGCTTTCATCCACCGTGCGCCAAAACGCCGACAACGCCGCCCAGGCCAACCAGCTCGCCCAGAGAGCCTCGCGCGTGGCGTTGGAAGGTGGCCAGATGGTCAGCCAGGTGGTCGACACCATGAAGGGCATCAACGAGAGTTCGCGCAAGATCGCCGACATCATCAGCGTGATCGACGGCATCGCCTTCCAGACCAACATCCTGGCGCTCAATGCCGCAGTGGAAGCAGCCCGGGCCGGTGAACAAGGCCGCGGTTTTGCCGTGGTGGCCGCAGAAGTGCGCAACCTGGCGCAGCGCAGCGCGGCAGCGGCCAAGGAAATCAAACAGCTCATCAACGACAGCGTGGAGCGCGTGGAGAGCGGCACAGCCCTGGTGGACAAGGCCGGCGCCACCATGAACGAGGTGGTCGACAGCGTGCGCCGCGTCACCGACATCATGGGCGAGATCAGCTCGGCCAGCAAAGAGCAGAGCGATGGTGTGGGTCAGATCGGTGAAGCGGTGACCCAGATGGACCAGGCCACGCAGCAGAACGCCGCGCTCGTGGAAGAAATGGCCGCTGCGGCCAGCAGCCTGAGCACGCAAGCCACCGAGCTGGTGCAGACCGTGGCGGTGTTCCGGCTCTCCGGCAGCCGGGTGGGCTTCGGTGCCGCGACGCCGGTGGTGCGCAGCCACTCAACCACCACCCCACCCAAGAAGCCCTTGGCGCCACCAGCCCTGGAAAAGCCCACCGCCCGCGCTTCGTTGCCGGCCCCCAAGCAGCCAGCCAATACACCAGTTGTGCGCCGCGAGCCTGCGCCGGCCGACGCCAGCACTGACTGGGAATCCTTCTGAACACGCAGCACCCGTGCAACACGCCAACCCGCGCCAAACCAGCTTGAGCCGCAACCTGCGAGATCTGCTCGAGCACCTGGTGAGTCAATTCCTAGAACCCAGCGAGGCCAGTCTCGCCAAACTCAAATGGAGCGTCCCATGAACGGATTTGCCCGCCTCAAGATCGGCCAGCGCCTGTACCTCGGCTTCGCTGCGGTGCTGACCTTGCTTGGTGCCATCACCGCATTGGCCTGGAACGGCCCGAATGCCTCACAAGGTGCCACCAAGCGCGTCGTTGAGATGGAAAAGCGCACCGGCCTTACTTGGTTGATGGCGCGATTGTGGCCAGCCGCTTCGGGTGCGCGGCAGTTCCCCAGCCTTGGCGAAAAGCAAGCATCGAATCGCCCCGCATTTCCTCCTTTACCCATCTGGCTCGCCGCATAAGCTGTATCGCCGCCCTGCTTCTATCCGTTCTCAGGGGAAACCCATTTTTTCAGGACGTTTTGGGCTGTGACAGTTAGGCAAGTTACTTCAGTCAATGAATTTTATAAGCCGTTGATTTTTAAAAGACAAAACGAACGGTCAGGAAATGAATCAGCAGCAACCATTCAAAGCCTTGGCAGACACGCAGTCCGACGCAAAGCTGCGTCAGGCCAAGACCAGCAGCGCGGTATTTCCGCGACTGCGCAAGACCTATCCCGTGGCACTCGGGTCCATGGGTGCACTGGCCATTTTGGGCGTGGGTGGCCTTGGCCTGACGACAATCGGCCTGGCCCTACTTATGGTCGCGTCGGGTCTGGCGCTCGCCCTGCAATTGTCAAGGCAGCAGGCAGCACAGCATCGGGCCATTGACGACTACTTGGCTGAGCAGGCTGCATTTGGGCGGGCACTGGTGCCGGTTTGGACGGGCCACATTGAATCATCACAGGAGCAAACGGAGTTGGCGGTCAACGCGCTGTCAGACCGATTTGGCGGCATCGTTGACAAGCTTGATGCGGCGCTGCGCACCGCCACGCAGGAAACCGACAGTGTTGAAGGCAGTGGTGGCGGGTTGATCGCTATTTTCAACAAAGGCGAACAAGACCTGGATGCGCTGATTGCCATACAGAAGGCCTGCGTGCACAACATGGAATCCATGCGTGACAAGGTACAGGGCTTAGACCGTTTTATAGCCGAGTTGCAAGACATGGCTTCTGATGTAGCGCGTATTGCCCAGCAAACCAATCTGCTGGCCCTCAACGCCGCGATCGAAGCGGCCCGCGCCGGTGATCTTGGCCGAGGCTTTGCGGTGGTGGCCAAAGAATTTCGCATGCTGTCCAGCCAGTCCGGTGATACCGGTAGAAAAATTGCTGAAAAGGTCGAAATCATCAGCGCCGCTATTGTGGATACCTGTGCCGTGGTGAGCGAGTCCGTGTTGGCTGAGGGCCACTCGCTGGATTCTGCGAACGACACCATCGTGCGCGTGCTGTCCGACCTCAAGGGGATCACGGGTGCGTTTCACCGCTCCAGTGCACTTTTGCAAGAAGAAAGCGTCAGCATCCAGAACGAAGTCAACCAAGCGCTGGTGCAATTGCAATTTCATGATCGGGTCAGCCAGATCATGCGCCCGGTTCTCAAAAATATGGCCCGCCTGCCTGCGGTGCTGCAAGAGCAGCAACAGCAATACACCCGCTCCAACAGCTTGCCGTCGCTCAATGCCGAAGAGCTGTTGGCGGAGTTGCAAAAAACCTATGTGATGACGGATCAACATGCAATTCACCAGGGCGACAAGGTCGCAGAACAAGCCAACACCGATATCCATTTTTTCTAAAGGAACAGCATGGCGAAAACCATCATGATTGTTGACGACTCTGCCTCCATGCGGCGCGTGGTCGGGATCGCGCTCAAGGGCGCTGGCTACGACGTGCTCGAAGGCTGCGATGGCAAAGATGCCCTGAGCAAACTCACTGGGCAGAAGGTGCACATGATCATCAGTGATGTCAATATGCCAGTCATGGACGGCATCGCCTTTCTTAAAGCGGTCAAACAGATACCGGCCTATAAGTTCACGCCGGTCATCATGCTCACCACCGAATCCGAGGAATCCAAAAAGCGCGAAGGCCAGTCTGCCGGCGCGCGCGCCTGGGTGGTCAAGCCGTTTCAACCTCAACAGCTGATAGCAGCCGTCCAGCGGCTGTGCCTGCCATGAGCCATACCTTGCGCATTGAAGGCGAGCTGACCATATTTCGGGCCATGGAGCTCAAGCCGGTCATGCTGGCCACGCCACTGCTCACCGATATTGATCTCTCCGGGGTGACGGAACTCGATACCGCCGGTGTGCAACTGCTGATGCTGGCCAAAAAAACTGCGCTGGCTGAAGCACGCACGTTGCGTCTGGTTGGGCACAGCGCAGCGGTGATGGAGGTGTTTGAGCTGCTCAACATAGCGGCCTATTTTGGCGATCCGCTGGTCATGGATTCCCGCGCAAAAGCGGCTGCTTAAAGGAGTTCACATGGAGCTTGATGACGCGCTAGAAATATTCATACTTGAATGCCGCGAATTGCTTGGAGATATGGAGGCTGCCTTGCTGGCAGTTGACGGGGCCGAAGGAGTAGACGGTCGGGTTAACGCCATCTTTCGGGCGGCCCACACCATCAAGGGCTCAGCAGGCCTGTTCAGCCTGGACCATATTGTGGCCTTTACCCATGTGCTTGAAAGCGTGTTGGACCGTGTGCGCAGTGCCAAATTGGAGCTCTCAGACGACTTGGTCGCGCTGCTGCTGTCTTGCTGCGATCACATGGGTGCGATGGTGGGGGGTGTGGCCGCTGGTGAGCACGCGGGCAACCCTAAGCTGCTGCAACAGGGCGAGCCACTCAGCGCTCAGTTGCGCACCTACTTGGGGGCCAGTGAAGCCGAAACGCACCCCTCTGCCGTGATCCGTTTTGAGTCCGACCCCATCAGGTTCATTGCGGGTGGGGCCATCAACGCGGACCATTGGCATATTTCCGTGCGCTTTGGCCCCGACGTGTTGCGCAACGGCATGGACCCGTTGTCGTTCATCCGCTACCTGGGCACCATGGGCAAGGTTATCGGCATTGCCACGCTGCCTGACAATTTGCCAAACGCTGACCAAATGGACCCAGAGGTGTGCTACCTGGGCTTCGAGATTGCTTTTAAAAGCAATGCCAATAAGGCGGCGATTGAGAAGGTGTTTGAGTTTGTGCAGGGCGACTGCCAATTGCTGATCTTGCCGCCCCGCAGCCTGATCTCCGACTACGTCAAACTGATCGAACAGCAGCAAGGCGAAGGCCTGCGCCTGGGCGACATGCTGGTGCGCTGCGGCACCCTCACACCGCAAGAGCTAGACGCTGCGCTCAACACCCAATCTGACCATCCTGAAACCCTGATCGGCGCGATTCTGGTGGGCCAGGGCTCGGTGGAGCCCGAAGTGGTGGATGCCGCATTAACCCGGCAAAAGCAGATCAAGGGCTTGGGCGCGGTTGAGAACAACACCATTCGGGTAGATGCCGACAAGCTGGACCAACTCATCAACCTGGTGGGTGAATTGATCATTGCCGGTGCCAGTGTCAACATGGTCGCCCATCGCGCCAAAGTGGTTGAGCTGCAGGAGACCGTCTCCAAACTCACCACACTGGTGGAAGAAGTGCGCGACAGCGCCCTGCAACTGCGCATGGTCAAGATTGGCGCCACTTTCAACCGATTCCAGCGGGTGGTGCACGATGTATCGCGCGAGCTGGGTAAAGACATTGTGCTGGTGATCGAAGGTGAAGACACCGAGCTTGACAAAACCGTGGTCGAAAAAATTGGCGATCCGCTGATGCATTTGGTGCGCAACGCAATGGATCACGGCATCGAATCGGCTGCCGCGCGTGCCGCACGCGGTAAGCCTGAGCAGGGCACGCTCATGCTCAATGCGTTTCATGATTCGGGTTCCATCGTCATCACCGTACAAGACGATGGCGGTGGCCTCAAGCGCGAGAAAATTTTAGCCAAAGCGATTGAGCGCGGCTTGATCGAGGCGGGCCACCTGATGAGCGACGAAGAAGTCTTCGCGCTGATCTTTGAGCCCGGTTTTTCTACCGCTGAAAAAATCACCAATCTGTCAGGTCGGGGTGTCGGGCTGGATGTGGTCAAGCGCAATATCACCGCGCTGCGCGGCACGGTCGGTTTGTCGAGCGAAGAGGGTGTAGGCACCATCGTGACAGTGCGCCTGCCGCTGACGCTGGCAATCATCGACGGATTTTTGGTCGGCATGGGCAAGTCGGTCTATGCGATTCCACTGGACATGATTGAGGAATGCATTGCCTATTCAGCCGAGCCCGGGCACGACTACACCAATTTGCGTGGCCAGGTGCTGCCATTCATTCGCTTGCGCCAGTTGTTTAACGTACCGGGCAAGCCTGCCAAGGGTGAAAACATCGTGGTGCTCAAGCATGCGGGGCAACGCGCCGGCTTGGTGGTTGACACGCTGCTGGGTGAGTTTCAGACGGTAATCAAACCGCTGGGCAAGATGTTCGGTCAGTCGAGATGCATCAGCGGCTCGACCATTTTGGGTAATGGCGATGTCGCGCTGATTTTGGACGTGCCTGCACTGATAAACCAGGCCATGGGGGGGTCAGGAGTCATGCGCTCGCCTTCGCGGTCTAAGGATTTGCCTGCCGGGTAACAGTGTTTCTAAAGTGTTTGTTTCAGTAACTAAAGGATATAGGAAAATGTTCGCAAATATGAAAATTGGATTCAAGTTGGTCAGTGCGTTCGTTGTGGTCGCACTGGTCAGCCTTGTCGTGGGCGTCATTGGCATCTCGAATATGTCAAAGATCAATGATCTGGCCGATTCGATGTATGAAAATGAACTGCTAGGTGTTTCTTATATCAAGGAGGCCAACATCAACCTTCTCTATATTGGCCGTGCCCGGGCAAATTACTTGCTGGCTACAACCGCCAGTGAAAGAGACAAGCAGCGCGCTATTATCAATAAAAGTATCGCGTCTACAAATGATTTTTTGGCCAAAGCAAAGCCATTGTTTACATCTACAAAGGCACAGGAGACTTTTTCGTCTATAGACAAAACGATAGTGCTGTACACCCTTGAGTTGCAACGCTTTCTAACGCTCGCAGCGGAGGAAGCAATTCAGCAGCGCAGCGATGCGCTCATAACGCTTTCTAGCAGTGTTGCCGAAAAGGGAAGCATCTTGGACGATGCGCTGACGGAACTGACCACAATAAAAGAGGAGCTTGCGAAAGTGGCGTCAGAGGAGTCAACCGCGCTTTACCTGTCCAGCCGCACCCTGATGATCATAGCTATTGCAATAGGCCTATTTATTGGTATCGCTTTGGGTATGTTCATCACACGCGGCATTACGAAACCACTGTTATTGGCAGTGGATGCGGCCAACCGCATGGCGGAAGGTGACTTAACCGTGCGTATTGACGTGTTGTCCACCGACGAGACCGGGCAGTTACTGAAGGCTTTCCAGCGCATGACGGAACGATTGACCGAGGTAGTCACCAGCGTCAACGGCGGCGCACAAGCGTTAGCCAGCGCCTCAGAAGAGGTAAGCGCCACCGCGCAGTCATTGGCACAATCGGCCAGCGAGCAAGCGGCTGGCGTGGAAGAGACCAGCGCATCGATTGAGCAAATGACATCCAGCATTGCCCAAAATACGGAAAATGCCAAGATTACCGATGGCATGGCCAGCAAAGCGGCCAAAGATGCGGCGGATGGTGGCGTTGCGGTTGATGCCACCGTAGAAGCCATGAAGCAGATCGCGAAGAAGATCGGCATCATTGACGACATTGCCGCTCAAACCAATCTGCTGGCACTCAATGCCGCTATCGAGGCCGCGCGGGCCGGGGAACACGGCAAGGGCTTTGCGGTGGTGGCCGCTGAAGTTCGTAAACTGGCTGAGCGCAGCCAAGTGGCAGCACAAGAAATTGGCGAAGTAGCCGGTAGCAGCGTGGCGTTGGCCGAGAAAGCCGGCAAACTGCTGGCAGAGATTGTGCCCAATATCCGCAAGACATCTGACCTGGTACAGGAAATCACAGCGGCCTCACTGGAGCAGTCATCTGGTGTGGGCCAGATCAACACGTCGATAGGCCAACTAAACCAAACCACACAGCAAAATGCTTCCAGCTCTGAAGAACTTGCCGCTACCGCAGAAGAAATGAGCGGTCAGGCTGAGCAGTTGCAGCAGAGCATGTCTTTCTTCAAGCTTGACAATTCAGGTCTTGGTGGTGCGGGTTCATTTGCAGTGCGCAAAAGCAATGCCAGCAGCAAGGCAGGCGTGCTTAAGAAAGCCGCCCCAAAGGGGCTGTTACAGGCAGCGCTGGCACACAACGCAGAGCCGGATGAAACCCAGTTCACCAAATTCTGAGGGATGCCGCCATGACTGCATTGGTGAAGATTGACAAGAAGCTGCTGCCCGCATTGACAGGGACACAAGCGACAGCTGAGGAGAAACAGTACCTGACGTTCATGCTGGACGGGGAGACGTTTGCTATTCACATTCTGTGCATTAAAGAAATCATCTGGTATGCCAGCCTGACTGAGGTGCCGATGATGCCTGCGTGCATACGCGGAGTCATCAACCTGCGGGGGGCGGTGGTGCCGGTCATGGATCTGTCTAGCCGCTTTGGCAAGCCGTCCACAGCGGTCACCAAGAGCACCTGTATTGTCATCATTGAGGTGGAGGCAGAGGACGGTGGCGAGCGCCAGAGTATGGGCTTGGTGGTGGATTCGGTGCAGGCCGTGTTGGTGATACCGTCCACCGAAATTTCACCACCCCCCAGTTTTGGAGCCAAGATCAGGCCCGATTTTATTGAGGGCATTGGCAAAGTGAACGGCAAGTTTGTGATTTTGCTCAACGTGAACCGGGTGCTGTCGAATGAAGAAATCGGGCAGATGGGGCAGATGGGGCAGATGGGCCAAACGGATCAGGTAGCGGCATCAGCCAACCCGACCCTTGCTTCAAACTGAGCGTAAACAGATGCCGGCTATCTTTAACCAGATCCAACCCATTAGCACCGCTGAGTTTGCGCAATTTCAGCGGTTCATTTTTGAAGCGGCTGGCATCTCTATGACCGATGCCAAAAAGGCATTGGTCGTAGGGCGCCTCGGCAAGCGGCTTGCGGTGCATAAACTGGACAGGTTCGGCGACTACTTCAAGCTGCTGTCCAGTGGGCAGTATGCCGGTGAGGTGCAGATCGCTGTGGATTTGCTAACAACCAACGAAACCTATTTTTTCAGAGAAATAAAACACTATGAGTTTTTGCGCACGAAGGTGTTGAAGGAGCGCAGCCGCCCCCAGCCCTACCGTCTATGGAGCGCCGCCAGTTCCAGCGGGGAAGAGGCCTACAGCATGGCCATGGTGCTGGCTGACTGCATGCAAACCACGCCTTGGGAGATTGTGGGTACCGACATCAGCACCCGCGTCGTTGAAGGGGCTCGCCGGGCCTTGTACGTCATGGAGCGCGGGCGCCATATTCCGCAAGACTATCTGCGTCGCTTTTGTAGCAAGGGTACGGGACAGTATGAGGGGCAGTTGCTGGTGGATCGCAGTTTGCGCAGCCGTGTGACTTTTCGGCACGCCAATTTGAATGCAGCGTTGCCCGATCTAGGCAAGTTTGACATGGTGTTTTTGCGCAATGTGATGATTTACTTCAACAATGAGACCAAGCGCGAGGTGGTGGCACGGGTGATTGAGACAATCAAGCCGGGCGGGTATTTTTGCGTGGGTCACTCCGAGAGTCTGATCGAAATTACCCAAGCCGTGACCATGGTGGCACCGTCGATTTATCAGAAGCCGCTTTGACATGGCTCGCCTCAAAGACCTGATGGACATTTTTTTGCAGCCGGGGGAGCTGTTTGTGGGCGATTCCAGCTTTCAGATTCGTACCATTCTGGGGTCTTGTGTGTCGATTACGCTGTGGCACTCCAGGCTGCGCGTGGGCGGCATGTCGCACTTTTTGTTGCCCACCCGAGCCGGTAAGCAAGGCAGCGCGGGACTTGATGGCCGCTATGGCGATGAGGCCCTGAACTTGATGATCCATGATTTGAAGGCCGCAGGTGTTAGCCACGCGCAATGCGAGGCCAAGATTTTTGGTGGCGGTAACATGTTTCCAGGCAACACGCACGCCCGGGGACAGCGTGCCAAAGGCTTGGCTATTGGGAAAAAAAATGGCGAAACCGCGCGCAAACTGCTGAACCAGCACGGTATTCCAGTGCGGGCTGAGTGTCTGTTTGGCATTGGGCACAGGCAAATCGTTTTTGATGTCAGCAAGGGCGATGTCTGGTCACGGCAGGTCCGGCCATCAACGCTCGAAATATCCGCAGAAGTTGCGGCACAAAGGACATAAGGTGCGTCGAATCAAGGTATTGGTGGTCGATGATTCGGCTGTGGTGCGTCAGGTGGTGACCAATTTGCTGGCCGCTGACCCTGGCATTGAGGTGATTGCTGCCGTGGCTGACCCCATTCTGGCCATCCCCCGCATGAACGCGCAATGGCCGGATGTGATCGTGCTGGACATTGAGATGCCGCGCATGGATGGCATCACGTTTTTGAAGAAGATCATGGCCGAGCGCCCGACCCCGGTGGTGATTTGCTCAACGCTGGCCGAGGCCGGTGCCCAGACCTCAATGGCGGCGCTGGCCGCAGGTGCCGTGGCCATTATCACCAAGCCCAAGATCGGGCTGAGGCAGTTTTTGGAAGATGCCTCGCAAGACATGGTGAGTGCGGTGAAGGCCGCAGCCCATGCCAACGTGAAGGCGTTGCGCGCCACCATCAAGAACACGGCCGATGTGATCATGCAGCCAGCGGGCGAGAAGCACTCCGCCATGATTCAGACCACCGAGCGGGTGGTGGCTTTGGGTACTTCTACAGGGGGTACCCAGGCGTTGGAGCTGGTGTTGACCGGTTTGCCGCGGGTGACACCCGGCATTGTCATCGTGCAGCACATGCCCGAGAAATTCACCGCAGCCTTTGCCGAACGGCTCAACAGCCTGAGCCAAATTGAGGTGAAAGAGGCGAAAAACAACGATCGTGTGATCAACAGCCGTGCCTTGATTGCACCCGGTGGTAAGCACATGCTGCTGCGCCGCACGGGTGCCCAGTATTACGTTGAGGTCATGGATGGGCCGCTGGTGAATCGGCACTGTCCATCGGTAGATGTGCTGTTTAGGTCGGTGGCCAAGTGCGCGGGCGCCAATGCGCTGGGGGTCATCATGACCGGCATGGGCGACGATGGTGCAGCCGGTTTGCTGGAAATGCGCAATGCGGGTGCGCGCACGATAGGGCAAGACGAGGCCAGTTGTGTGGTGTACGGCATGCCCAAAGAGGCCGTCAAGCGCGGTGGCGTTGAAAAGACCGTTCCCCTGAACGCTATTGGCCGCGAGATCATGCAGCAGCTGTCAGGGGTGATGGTGCACCGGTAGCGCTCAAACCAGCCGAGCCCACCAAGACCGCCAACACCAAAGGCGCGGGCGTGTCGAACACGGCTTGTTGGGTGTCCTCCAAGCTGAGCACCTTGTCCAGCAGATGGGTGTCGCTGCGCTGGGGGTGCAGGTCGCGCAGCGGGGTGGCGTCCCCGATATCAATTGGATCCCACTGCAACGATGCACCGCGCAAAACGCGAGCTGGCGCAGTGGTGGTTGAGGATGACCTCCAGCACCAGGCACACCGTCACGTTGCCGTGGCGCGCAAATTGCACCAACAGGCGGTGCGTCTGATCGAGCTTGAGGCGTCAGTACGGCGTGGGGCTGCGCTACTTGAGGTCGGGGCTTTTGAAGTCGTCTCGCGCAATGGCTTGCGCCAGTTTGGCGAACTGTGTTTTGACGCGGTTGGTGTCGAGGTGGTGGTGGGTGAGCAGGCGCATGGGCAGAATTTTAGGGGTGTGCTGATTTGAATGGCTGCACCAGTCCGACGATCAGCGAACTATTCTCTGACTTTGCAATGGGTCGCGACAACAGCGCCCAGGGTAGGCTGTGCCCGCAGCTCAGCTCTGCATGTCGTTTCTGCCACTGGGCAACAACCTTCGGGTTTCAGGTCGTCACATCAGGGAAAGCACCTGTTGACGGTGGCGAGGGTAAACCGTAACTTGTCTTCGGGACAAAGCTGAAGGGTGTAAGTGCGCCGGAAGATTCGATCAGTTAAATGATTGACTTATTAATACAAAGAGGATGACATGACAAAAGCAAGTAACAACAGTTTGAAGTTAACCGCGCTGGCTGGAGCCGTACTGGCACTCAGCGCCTGTGGTGGAAGCGATGATGTCGCCGAAAACAAAAATATCAAGCCAACCTACCTGGGCGCCGTGACCATTAGCAGCTACGACGGCAACAGCGATGATCTGCTCACTGCAGGCCTTGGCAAAACCGGTCTGGGGGGTATCGCCCCAGTGGTTGTGGACCCCTTGAATCCGACCGCAGCGGAACTGCGCAGGTTGGCGATTTTCAACAATTACCGTGCCATCCTCGACATCACGGTGGGCGGCGGTTACGGTAGCCTGTATGGCCCGAATGTGGATGCCAAGGGCGTGGTGACAACCAGCGAAGGCAAGATTGCAGGCACCGAACACATTGCTTACTCGGACGACGGCACTGGCCGCCAAAACATCACAATGCTGGTGCAGGTGCCGGTCAGCTTCAATCCGGCCAGCCCGTGCGTCGTTACCGCCACGTCCAGCGGCTCGCGCGGCATTTATGGCGCCATTGGTTCGGCTGGGGAGTGGGGTCTGAAAAACGGCTGCGCTGTGGCTTATACCGACAAGGGCACGGGCAACGGCATCCATGACCTTCAAAAGGATACTGTCAATGTCCAGAACGGCGTTCGCACCAATGCCACTGCCGCTGGTAAAAACTCGATTTTTACCGCTGGTCTGTCTTCTGCCGAACTGGCAGCCTTCAACGCCGCATCGCCCAATCGCTTCGCCATCAAACATGCGCACTCACAACAAAACCCGGAAAAAGATTGGGGCAAATGGACGCTGCAATCGGTCGAGTTCGCCTACTTCGTTTTGAATGAAAAATACGGCGAACTGGCGCAGGACGGCGTGACCCGTTTGAAAAAGCTGACACCGGCCAACACCATCGTGATTGCCTCCAGTGTTTCCAATGGGGGTGGGGCAGCCTTGGCGGCGGCCGAGCAAGACACACAAGGACTGATCAGCGGGGTCGCGGTGTCGGAGCCTTCAGTTCAGCTTGCACCAGACAGTCGTCTGCGTGTCACGCGCGGCGCAAACACCCAGGTTGGCACAGGCAAGCAACTGCTTGACTATTTCACGCTGGCCAATCTGTTGCAGCCATGCGCAGCCCTGGTATCGCCTGCCATGAATGTGTTCAACACCGTCAACGCGGCGATTGCAACCAACCGCTGCGCCGCCCTCAAGGCCAACAACCTGATCAGCGGCACGACCACGGCCGAGCAAGCTGCCAGCGCCATGGCTGCGCTGCTGGCAGCCGGTTGGGATCCAGAAAGCCGCGACCTGCAGGCGTCTCACTACTCATTTGCTACCCTGCCGGTGGCGTTGACCTATGCCAACAGCTACGGCCGCTTCAGCGTGAAGGACAACCTGTGTGGCTTCAGCTACGCCGCCACAGGCGCCGCCGCATCGGTCACGCCGAACGCACCCGTGGTGGCTTCTGCGGCCGCGCTGGCCACATCTTTCGGTACCGGCAACGGCGTGCCACCAACGATGGGCATTAACATTGTCAACAACAACAGCGTGAGCGGACCTCTGCTCGACGCCGCATCGTTGTCGACCGGCAATGTTCAGGACTACAACATCGCCGGCGCACTGTGCTTGCGCGAACTGGTAACGGGTAGCGGCGCCAATGCTGTGCGCGTCAAGCAGGGTATGAGCGAGGTGGTGCGCAGCGCCAATTTGCGCGGCAAGCCAGCGCTGATCGTGCATGGTCGCGCCGACACCCTGCTGCCGGCGGCCTTTACCAGCCGTCCATATTTCGGCATGAACAAAATCGTTGAAGGCAACAACAGCAAACTGTCGTATATCGAAGTCGCCAACGCCCAACATTTCGATTCATTTTTGGGATTTCCTGGCTACTCAGACCGCTTGGTGCCGCTGCATCGCTACTTCATTCAGGCGATGGACATGATGTATGCCAACCTGAAAACCGGCGCCGCGCTGCCCGCCAGCCAAGTGGTGCGAGCTGTGCCACGCGGCTTGACGGCGGGAGTTGCCAACCCGATCACACCAGTCAACGTACCGCCCATCAAGGTGGTCGCTGATCCGACCGATCGAATCAGCTTTGCCAACAACGTAGTGACTGTGGCCGATTGATTTGCAATAGCCGGTTGAAAAAATTCCGCATCCGTGAAGAGCAAAGTCATCAAGGCGGTAGGGCACCTTGGTTGTGGAATCGTCCGCTGATGAAGTCCTGGCCGACAGCGATATCCATCGCTTTTTATCTTGTCCAGTTCTCCACCAGAAGACCCTTCACGCGCCCGAAGTCTTTGGTGTCGTTGCTCACGACGGCAGCGCCCGTTGCCCGCGCATGCGGTGCGATCATCAAATCTGCCGCGCCGAGCTGAGCGCCGCGCTTCTTCAGATCCAGACGGATTTCTGCGCAGTGCGGTGCGGCCTCTTGCGGCCAATCCAATACTGTGAGATGACGCGCCAGGCTGTCCAGCACAGCCTGGTTCTGCTTGCGCTTGGAGGCGGCCGAGGCCTGCACGCCGTAGGTCAGCTCGGCGAATGTCACCGCTGACATCACTTGCTGCTGAAGCGGCACCGTCTGCACCTTCGCGATCAGCGCAGCGGAATCGCCACGCATGAGGAAGATGCAGGTGTCGGTGTCGGTGTCCAGCATGTAGATCTGCGGTGTCAAAACGAGCGCTCCTGGATTGGCAGGCGCTCGGGGTCTGCCATGAACTCGGCAGAGGCCTTGGAATCGGAGGCGAAGAAGCCAGACCAGTCGCTGGGGCGCGGCGTCAGCACAACGCTCTCACCCTCATGGCGAAGGAACACCTCGCGAACCGACACCGGAAACCGAAATTCGAGCGGCAAAGTGACGGTTTGTGAGCGGTTGTTCCAGCCGACACGAGCGGTTGGAAAAATAGGGGGGTTTTGCCGATTTGCCATATGCCAAAGTACATGGCGGGATTCAGAGGTGGACAAGGCAGGCGGGTGGCTACCGACGGGTGTGCAGGACGGAAACGGGTGCACTGGCGCCTACCTTGGCGACGCCCGGCCCATGGGGGTTTGCACATGCAAGGGCCGCCCGACAGCCAGGCCGGCGTAGCATGAGCGGATGAACTGTCAAAGCACTTTCATCTTGCGCCAAGTGGGCGCTGTCGGCCTGCTGGCGCTTACCCTGGCGCTGTCGGCCTGCGCGCCAGGTTTCGGACCTGCAACGCCCGCGCCGGACAATCCCAGCGCGGTACTCGACGGTCTGTTGCCGGCCGATGTCGTGCTGCTCGGTGAACAACACGACGCGCCACAACACCAGCAGCGCCAGCGCGAGGTGCTCGACGCGCTGATCGCCCAGCGTCGGGCGGCGGCGCTGGTGATTGAGATGGCCGAACAGGGCGGTGACACCCGCCAATTGCCGACCAGCGCCAGCGAAGCAGACGCGCGCCAGGCGCTGGGCTGGAGCGCCAGCGAGGCCGCTGGTTGGGACTGGGCGGTCTACGGGCCGCTGGTGATGCGGGCGGTGCGCGCGGGCGTGCCGGTGTGGGGCGGCAATCTGCCGCGCGCCCAGTTTCGCAACACCATGCAAGACGCCGCGCTCGACAGCTGGCTCACCGCGCCCGCCCTGCAAACCCAGCAAAACCAGATCCGCGAAGGCCATTGCCAGCTCTTGCCCGAGTCGCAGATCGGCCCCATGACGCGGGTGCAGATCGCGCGCGACCGCTCGCTGGCGAGCACCGCCGAGGGCGCGATGCGGGTGGGGCAGACCGTGTTGCTGGTGGCGGGCAACCAGCATGTGCGGCGCGACCTGGGTGTGCCGGTGCACCTGGGTGCGCAGGTGAAGGCGCAGGTGGTGTTGATGCAATCGGGTGACGACAGCACCACCATCAGCACCGACCAGCCTTTGGCCGACCGGGTCTGGCGCACAGCACCCGTGCCCGCGAAAGACCACTGCGCTGAGTTCAAAGCCCGCATGGGCCGCTGAGAAGGCAGACGTTCAGCGCCATCCCTCTCAATGCCTTGGTAGCGAACGGCACCGCCGCGACCCGCCAGCGACAGCGCCAGCCAACGCCATCGCGGCAGTGCCGCTCCCACGAATTCACAACGTTGGCCAAGTTAGGCCGGGTGTCGGAGGAGGTCGGCAAGGCTGTCCAACGACCTTGAAGGGAATGGCGTTCAGCGCCCTTCCAGCCAGAGCACAGCCAGCCCGACCAAGGCAGCAGCCAGCACCGCGAAACCGATCTTGACCCAGCTCTTGGGGTACTCGCCCGCCACTTGGCCGGTCGCGCCGTTGATGACCACCTGAAAATCGCGCGCGCCGTAGCGGTAGCCAACCAGCCAGATCGGCAGCAAAACATGTTTGAATGTCTGCTCGTCGAACTGCGCATCGACCTGGAGGTTGCGCTGCGTGTCGGCCTGGATGGCGTTGGCGCACATCTGGCGCGCGGCGTCCAGCATGCGCTGGCGCCCCTGCTGAGCGGCGGCCACCAGATCGAGCTGGTAACGCTCCACCGTCCAGCCGCTGAGGTAACCCGGGTCGTAAGGCTTGAGCCGCTCGGAGGTGGTGGGAAACGGCTCCACTGCGCGCACCAGCTGGGGATGCACACCGCGCGAGGCACACACCAGGGTGTCGTCAAAAAAATGGTCGATGCGCCCCGAGACTGGGCGCCAGCGAATCTCTTGCTTGTTTTGGTTGTTCTTGAAATAGGTGCCCGCCTCGGCTGTGTAGCGCGCGCCCACCTGGGCGTCGAACGTCCAGTACGGCAGATACACGCCATGCAGCGTGTCGGTGAGGGCCTTCTGGTTGAGGTTGTTCGGCGCCCACCAGCGCGAGCCGTACCACTTGCGCACCCGCTCGCGCGCACTGGGCTCGTCCACTGCAAACGGCAGCAGCGTCTCGGGCCGGATGATGTCGCCGGTTTCCTCGAACGGCACCAGCGCGGTCGAGCCGCAAAAATCGCAGGCTTTGCCCTGCTGTGCGCCAGAAAACACACTGATGGCTTGGCAGTGCTGGCAGCGCACCGGGCGCCGGTCGTCTTGCCAGCCGCGCGCGCTCTGGGGCACGGCCTTGAGCGCTGTCACCAGATCGTGCTCCACCACCTCGCCGTCGGCTTTCAAGGTATAGGGCGATTCGGTGCCGCAGTAGGCGCAGACCAGGGCCTGCTTGGCTGGGTTCCACTGCGCTTCGCCGCCGCAGGCCGGGCACGCCAGCTTTTGCTGCGCCGACAGCTCTTTCAGCTGCATAAGACGCTCAGCCCTTCAGAAATTCGTCCAGCGCCGCTTGCGGAATGCGCCATTGGCTGCCGATCTTGCGGCCCTTGAGCGTGCCGGCTTCGAGTTCTTGCATCACATCGGCTGGCGTCACACCCAGCGTTTGCGCCACCTGCTCGGGCGTCAATACCGTCAGTGGCGCTGCGGTTCCTGTAGCTGGCGCAGCGCCCGGCACAAAACCGGGTTGCGCTGGCGCCTGGGCACCTGCGCCACCGCCTTGCAGCATCGCCTGGCCCATGGACAGACCAGCCGCCATCTCGGCCCCGATGCCCGCCGCACCCGCCTTGCCCTCGGCCAGTGCGTTGCCCATGTTGTATTTCACATAGTCGTTCAGGTTGCCGATGGCGGTCATGGCGCCGCGTTTGTCGATCGCCTGCTCAAGCTCGGGCGGCACCGACACGTTTTCCAGCACAAACGCGGTCAGCTCCAGACCGTATTTTTCGCGCATTACCGCGTTCAGCGGCGCCAGCAACGCCTCGCCCAGTTCGCCGTAGCGCGTGGCCACATCCAGCGCGGGCACCTTGGCGGTGGCCAAGGCCTCGCTGAACACGCTGACGATGCGCGAGCGCATCACGTCCATGAACTCGTCGAGGCGGAAGTGGTGGTCGGTGCCGGCGATTTCTTTCAGGAACAGCACCGGGTTCACAATCTTGAAATCGTAGGTGCCGAAAGCACGCATGCGCACCACGCCAAAGTCGGCGTCGCGCATCATGACCGGGTTGGACGTGCCCCATTTGTTGCCGGTGAAGACGCGGGTGGTGACGTAGTAAACATCGGCCTTGAACGGGGTCTGGAATTTGTATTTCCAGCCCAGCAGGTCGCCCAAGATGGGGATGTTTTCGGTCTTGAGCGTGTGGCGGCCTGGCCCCAGCGTGTCGGCGTATTGGCCAACATAGACAAACTGCGCAATCTGCCCCTCGCGCACGATCAGCTGCGCTTCGTTCTTGATCTGCTTGTCGTCGTCGGGGTAGCGGTAAGACAGCGTGTCGCGCGAGTCGTCCACCCACTCGATGACATCGATGAACTGGCGGTTGATGAAGTCCATGAGAGCCATGTGTTCTTCCTTGCGTGGGTGGCGAGATCGGCAGGTGGCGCTCAGGCGTGGCGCCGGATGGCGTCGGCCAACACGCTGACCATCGTCTCAATGTGCTCGCGCTCCACAATGAACGGTGGCGCAAACACCAGCACATCGCCCGCGTTGCGCACCAGCACACCGCGCTGGAAACAGTCCAGAAAAATATCGAACGCGCGCTTGCCCGGCATACCCGCCATGGGCGCGAGTTCAACCGCTGCGGCCAGCCCCAGGCTGCGAATGCCGATCACATTGGGCAAGCCCTTGAGCGTGCTGTGCATCGCGTCGCCCAACACTGGCCCCATCTCGCCAGCGCGCTCAAACAGCTTGTCTTGCTCAAACAAATCCAGCGTGGCGATGGCGGCGGCGCAAGCCACCGGATGGCCTGAGTAGGTGTAGCCGTGGAAGAACTCGATCGCGTGGCCGGGCGCGCTGCTGTGCGCGCCCATCATCGCGTCGTAAATGCGGTCGGTGCAGATCACGCCGCCCAACGGGATCACGCCATTGGTGACCGCTTTGGCGAAATTCAGCATGTCGGGTTGCACGCCGTAGAAGTCGGCTGCGAATGGCGTGCCCAGGCGACCGAAGCCGGTGATGACCTCGTCGAAGATCAGCAAGATGCCGTGCTTGTCGCAAATCTCGCGCAGGCGCTTCAGGTAGCCCTTGGGCGGGATGTACCAGCCAGCGCTGCCCGCGATCGGCTCCACGATCACAGCGGCCACGTTCTCCGGCGAGTGCAGCGTGAGAATCCGTTGCTCCAGCTCCAGCAGCGGGTCTTCGGCCCACACCGGCTCTTCGTTGTGGAGGTAAGCGTGGTTCACTGGGTCGTGGATGAAGCGCATGTGGTCCACCCGTGGCAGCAGCGATGTGCCGTAGACCTTGCGGTTGGCTGGAATGCCGCCCACGCTCATGCCGCCAAAATTCACCCCGTGGTAACCGCGCTCGCGGCCAATGAACAGGTTGCGGTGGCCTTCGCCGCGCGCGCGGTGGTAGGCCAGCGCCACCTTGAGCGCGGTGTCGGCCGCCTCCGAGCCCGAGTTGCAAAACAGCACCCGGTTGAGATCGCCGGGCGCCAGCGCCGCAATCTTCTCCGCTGCCAGAAAAGCCTGCGGGTTGCCCACGCTGAAGGCGGTTGCGTAATCCAGCGTGTCGAGCTGCTTTTTGATCGCCTCGTTGATCGGCTTGCGGTTGTGCCCAGCGCCCACGCACCACAGGCTGGAGATGCCATCGATCATCGGCTTGCCGTCGTGGGTGGTGAAGTGCATGCCGTCGGCGGCAACGAAGACGCGCGGGTTGTCTTTGAAGCTGCGGTTGGGCGTGAAGGGCAACCACTGGTTGTCCATGCGAAGTTCAAGCTGGGCCATCGGGCATCTCCTGGGTTTTGGTCTCGACATTCTGTCACCGCTTGTAGCCATTCGCGGTGCCACTGCACGCCAGATTGTTTGGCCCATCACAGCGGGCTGCGACAATGCGCAGGCCATGCAACACAGCTTTGTTCTCACCTTGAGCTGCCCGGACCGCCCGGGCATCGTCCACGCCGTCTCGGGCTTTTTGTTGGAGCGCGGTGGCAACATCGAAGAAGCTGCGCAATTCAACGACCACAGCACGGGCCTGTTTTTCATGCGGGTGCAGTTCACCTGCAGCCAGCTCACGCCCGACGACCTGCGCCTGCAGCTGCTGCAGTTTGCCGAGCCGTTTGCCATGAAATGGGGTCTTCACCCCCTGGCCCAACCCATGCCGACCGTGATCTTTGTGAGCAAGGAAGGCCATTGCCTGAACGACCTGATGTTTCGCTGGAAAAGCGGCCTGCTGCGGCTGGACATTCGGGCCATCGTCAGCAACCACCGCGAGTTCTACCAACTCGCCGCCGGCTACAACGTGCCGTTTCACCACATCCCGGTCACCGGGCAGACCAAGGCGCAGGCCGAGGCCCGGCAGCTGGAGGTGATTCGCAACGAAGGCGCCGAGTTGGTGGTGCTGGCGCGTTACATGCAGATATTGAGCAACGACCTGTGCCGCGAGCTCTCGGGCCGCGCGATCAACATTCACCACAGTTTTCTGCCCAGCTTCAAGGGCGCCAAGCCTTACTACCAGGCGCACGACCGTGGCGTGAAGCTGATCGGCGCCACCGCGCACTACGTGACCGCCGACTTGGATGAAGGTCCGATCATCGAGCAGGACGTGGCCCGCGTGGACCACACCGACGCGGTGGAAGACCTGACCGCGCTGGGCCGCGACACGGAGAGCCAGGTGCTGGCGCGGGCGGTGAAGTGGCACAGTGAGCACCGCGTGCTGGTCAACGGCCACAAGACGGTCATTTTCAAGTGAAGCGGGTCGCTGATTCGAAGGCCCCCTCGCCATGACACTGCGCATTCCCCCGATCCAGTGCCTGCTGACCTTCGAGGCGCTGGCTCGGTTGCGCAGCGTCACCCAGGCCAGCGAAGAGCAGTGCGTGACGCCCAGCGCGGTCAGCCACCGCATCAAGCAGCTGGAGCAGATTTTGGGCACCAAGCTGTTTGGCCGCGCCGATTTTTCGCTCACCACCGAGGGCATCGAATACCTGGCGCATGTGCGCGAGGGCCTGGCGTCGCTGCAGAAATTCCCCAGCAGCCACGCCACACCCGGGCGCCGCAAGCTGCGCCTAGCGGTCACGCCGACCTTTGCGCGCTCCATGTTGCTGCCGCGGCTCAAACAGTTCAGCGAAGCCTATCCAGAAATCGACATCACCCTGCAGGTCAGCATTCCGCTGCTCGATGTGGTGGCCGAAGACGCCGATCTCATCGTGCGCTTTGGCACCGGGCGCTACGCCGATGTGGAACACGTGTGCCTGATGAAAGACGAGGTGACGCCGATGGCCTCACCCACTTTCGTGCGAGAAAACGGCCCGTTCGACTTGCAGGAAGACTTGGAAGGCATGCCGCTGCTGCGCAGCCCGCTCGACCCCTGGCGCACCTGGTTCGCCGCACACAACCTCGACTGGCCAGAACCGGTTGAAGGCTCCCAGTTCAACGATGTCGGTCTGATGTGCGACGGCGCCGCCGCTGGCATGGGCATCGCGCTGGTGCGTCTCAAACTCGGCGCGCCGTGGCTGGAAAACGGCACGTTGGTGCGCCTGTACGAGCGCCATGTGCCCAGCCCGCACGCGCATTACCTCTGCTGGCGCACCGGCACGATGGAGCGCTGGGAGTGCGCGGCGTTTGCCGAGTGGCTGAAGAAGGCGGTGGGCTGAGGCCACGTCGCTTCACTGCAGCGCTTTGGCCACGCCATCGCGGCAGTGCCGCTCCTACAAAAACCCGCGTGTCTGCCACCGCGCATTGATGGCAAACCCCGTAGCGAGCGGCACTGCCGCGACAACCAGCCCGTCCACAGCCAGCAAGCTGTTCACAAGGGTGTGCAGTTTTCTTCATGCGCGTGCCAAGGCATTGGCCTAAACTGGTTTTCCACCGACGCACCGGCGAGCCCTCGCCCCCACCGCCATGAACGCACCCATCAGCCCCCCCGAGTTCACCCAGGTTGCGCGCAGCGTGCGCCAGGCCGAGGTGGTCACCGCACTTCAGTTGGTGTTGCCTCGCCACGCCCTGCTTTGGCAGACGGAAGACACGGTGCCCTACGAATGCGACGGCCTGACTGCGTACCGCGAGCGCCCGCTGGTTGTGGCCTTGCCGGAGACCGAAGCCCAGGTGGCGGCGCTTCTCAAGACCTGCCATCGGCTGGGCGTGCCGGTGGTGGCGCGCGGCGCCGGCACTGGCTTGTCGGGCGGCGCCATGCCCCATGCCATGGGCGTCACGCTGTCGCTGGCCAAGTTCAACCGTATCCTGTCGATCGACCCGCGCTCGCGCACGGCGGTGGTGCAAAGCGGCGTGCGCAATCTGGCGATCAGCGAAGCCGCAGCGCCGCACGGCCTGTACTACGCGCCCGACCCGAGCAGCCAGATCGCCTGCACCATCGGCGGCAACGTGGCCGAAAACTCGGGCGGCGTGCACTGCCTGAAATATGGGCTGACGGTGCACAACGTGTTGCAGGTGCGCGGCCTGACCATTGAGGGTGAGCCGATCACCTTCGGTGGCGAGGCGCTGGACACACCGGGCCTTGATCTGCTCTCGCTGGTGATCGGCAGCGAGGGCATGCTGGCGGTGACCACCGAGGTCACCGTCAAGCTGGTGCCCAAGCCACTCCTGGCGCGCTGCATCATGGCCAGCTTCGATGACATCCAAAAGGCCGGCGACGCGGTGGCCAGCGTGATTGCGGCCGGCATCATCCCGGCCGGTTTGGAGATGATGGACAAGCCCATGACCGAAGCGGTGGAGGGCTTCGTGCACGCGGGCTACGACCTGAGCGCCGAGGCGATTCTGTTGTGCGAAAGCGATGGCACGCCGGAGGAAGTGGAAGAGGAGATCGGCCGCATGAGCGCGGTGCTGCGCCGCTGCGGCGCCACCGCCATCACCGTGAGCCAAAACGAGGCCGAGCGCCTGCGCTTCTGGAGCGGCCGCAAGAATGCCTTTCCCGCGTCTGGCCGCATCAGCCCCGACTACATGTGCATGGACTCCACCATCCCGCGCAAGCGCTTGGCCGAGCTGCTGATCGCCATTGGCGAGATGGAAAAGAAGTACCAGCTGCGCTGCGCCAACGTGTTCCACGCGGGCGATGGCAACCTGCACCCGCTGATTTTGTTCGATGCCAATGACCCCGATCAGCTGCGACGCTGCGAACTGTTTGGCGCCGACATTCTGGAAACCAGCGTGGCGATGGGCGGCACGGTCACCGGCGAGCACGGCGTGGGAGTGGAAAAGCTCAACAGCATGTGCGTGCAGTTTTCGCCCGCCGAGAATGCTTTGATGTTCGGCGTGAAGCGGGCCTTTGATACCAAAGAGTTACTCAATCCAGGTAAGGTCATACCCACGCTCCAGCGGTGTGCCGAGTACGGCAAGATGTTGGTGCGTGGTGGACGTCTGCCCCACCCAGAATTGCCGCGTTTTTAGTGGGCATATCTCACACAACACAATGGATGGGCTGGGGTAAAGTGCGGCACGATGAGCGCCTCCTTTCCCCTTCGAGCCAATTTGCCTGGCGCGTCCTCTGCCAAAGCGGAGGGTCACGGCGAGATTCAATTTCTGCGTGACGAGATCGCAGCGCTCATGCTGGAAAACGAGCACCTGCGCCGATCACTGGCTGCTGAGTTGTCCAACGCACCGCCGTCTGCGACAGCGCAGGAAGCCCCTGGGCTCCCCGTGCAGTTCCATTGGGCCGACGCGGGTGCCCGGCCCGACGAGTCTCGGGCGGCTCAAGGCGCCTTGCTCACCGCCCTGAGCAGTGTCTTTCCGATCGGTATTTTTCGCACCGACGCCGCGGGTTTGCTTACCCAGGTTGATGCCAACTTGCAGCGGATGCTCGGTCTGAAACTGTCGGACTTCGCCAATTTTGGCTGGCTCGCCGCGGTACACCCACAAGACCGCCAGCGCGCCCAAGACAGCTGGTTTGCGTACGCCATGCAGCCGAGCAGCCACAGCATGGAACTGAGGCTGTTGCGTGGCGACGGTGAAACCCGCCATGTGCTGATGCGCAATGCGCCAAGGTTCGATGCAGCGGGTGAATTTCTAGGCCAGTTCGGCTTTGTGCAAGACATCACCGAGCAGCGCGAGCTGGAGGCAGACGCCAGGCTGAAGGAGGAACTCAACCGGCAAATCATTGCCAGCAGCCCCGATTGCACCAAGGTGCTCGACTTGCAGGGCCAGGTGCTGCAGATGACGGCACTCGGCTGCCAGCTGATGGAGGTGGGCGATTTCGAGACCGTGCGCAACAGCGACTGGCGTGCCTGGTGGCCAGACGAGGGCGCGCCCTCTGCACGCGCTGCCCTGGACAAGGCGGTTCGCGGCGAAACCTCCCGCTTTGTGGCCTTCGCACCCACCTTCAAGGGCACACCCAAGTGGTGGGACGTGGCGATCACCCCGATCCGCAACCCATCAGGCCAGCCGGTGATGTTGCTGGCGGTCTCGCGCGACGTCAGCGAGCGGCAGCGCCAGCAAGAAGAGATCCAGGCACTCAACGAAAGCCTGGAGGCGCGGGTACAACTTCGAACGCAGGAGCTGGCAGAAGCCAACCAGCGCATCAGCCAGACCTTGGCAGACGCCCAGGCGCTCTACAACCAAGCGCCTTGCGGGTACCACTCGGTCAATGGCGACGGTCTGTTTGTGCGCATCAACCAGACCGAGCTCGATTGGCTGGGCTATCAGCGCGAAGAGGTGATCGGGCGGCTGCACTTTCGCGACCTGGCACAACCTGATCAGGTTGACAGCCTGAAACAACGACTGGCGCAGCTCAAGCTGGGCCATGTACTCGATCCGGCCGAGGTTTGCCTGCGGCGGCGCGATGGCAGCACGCTGAACACGTTGCTCACCAGCACAGCGGTGCTCGATGCCCAAGGCAACTTCCTTCACACCAACAACACCCTGGTGGACATCGGCGCGCGCCACAACGCCGAGCAGGCGCTGTCGACCCAGCGCGCCTTCTTGCAAGCCATCACCGACAGCGTGCCGGTGCAGATGGCGTTCTACGACCGCGATTTGATCTGCCAGTTTGCCAATGCCAGTTACGCGCGTTGGCTCAACCTGCCACCCGCCAGCCTGATCGGCTTGCATTTGAGCCAGGTGGCGCGCCCAGAAAACTTTGCCAGCGCGCAGGTCCATCTCACCGCCGCCCTGGCTGGCGAGATCCAGCGCTTTGAAGGTCAGCGCACCTTTCCCGACGGCACCAGCTTCTACGCCAGCATCGAATACACGCCGTACCGTGTGGAAGGAGAGGTGCAAGGCATCGTCATCCAGATGGTCGATATAACCCAGCGCAAGGCAGCCGAAGACCAGGTCAAGGAGGTCAACCAGCATCTCTACACCGCACTGGAGCGGGCGCAAAATCTCTACAACCAGGCACCATGTGGCTACCACTCGGTCGACCGCAACGGCTTCTATGTTTCCATCAACGACACAGAACTTGCCTGGCTGGGCTATTCACGCGAAGAGGTGGTGGGTCGGTTGACCTACCAAGACGTGATGGTCCTGAAGAACGCCAAGATGGTGGAAGACCGGTTGCAGCGCCTGATGACCCATGGCTTGATCGAGCCAGCCGAGTACGAAATGCGCCGGCGAGATGGCAGTGCGTTCCCTGTGCTGGTCTCGTCTACCGCCGTGCGGGACGCCCACGGCGAGTACCTGCACAGCAACACCACAGTGGTGGACATCTCGGGGCGTGTGGCGGCCGAAACAGCCCTGCAATCAAACGAGCGGTTCATTCAGGCCATCACCGATCACGTGCCCGGGCTCATTGCATACCTCGATACCGAGCTTCGGTTTCGCTTTGCCAACGCCAACCACCTGCCGATCTATGGCATGGATCCAAATGCCATCTTGGGCAAACCGCTGAGCGAGTGTCTCTCGACCGAGATCTGGAACGAAGTCGCCCCCCGGCTGCAGGCGGCGCTCGCCGGAGAAACCCAGCACTTTGAAGCCTGGCGGCACACGGCGCAGGGGCAGCCGATGTTCGTCAGCGCGAGCTACTTGCCCGATCTGCACCAGGGCGAGGTCAAAGGCATCTTCGTTCAGGTGATCGACATCACCGAACGCAAGCGGGTCGAGGAGCGGGTGAGCGAGCTGAACGTGGAGCTGGAGCGGCGCATCCGCGAGCGCTCGATCGAGTTGCTGGAGAGCGAGCAGCGCTTCCGACTGATGGTCGACAACATGCGCGACTACGGCGCTTTTTTCTTGGATGCAGACGGATACATCACCGACTGGACCGACAGCGCCCAGCGCATGGACGGCTTCTCGCCCACCGAGATGCTGGGACGGCACTACCAGCTGCTGTGCGAGCAATCGGGGGAAGAAAATGCGCGCGAGCAGGCGGACAAAATGCTGCGGCTGGCCTCCTCGCGCGGCCAACACGAAGTCAACGGCTGGCACCAGCGAAAAGACGGCTCTCGCTACTGGGCGCATGCGATGTTGATTGCGCTGCTCGATGACGGCGGTGAACTGCGCGGCTTCGCCAAGATCAACCGCGACATGACCGACGCCAAGCGGCTCGACGATCTGATGCGCAACATCAACGGAGAACTGGAAAAGCGGGTGACCGAGCGCACCGCGCAGCTGCTGGCCGCCAACAAAGACCTGGAATCTTTTTCTTACTCTGTCTCACACGACCTGCGTTCCCCACTGCGCCATGTGGCCAGCTTCGTGAGCCTGCTGCAGGAGCACCTGGGGGACCGCTGCGATGAGGTCAGCACGCGCTATCTCAACACCATCGGCACCTCGGCGCGCCACATGAGCCAGCTGATCGACGGCTTGCTGGCGTTCTCGCACCTGGGGCGCGCAGCGGTCAACATCGCGCCGGTTGACTCCACCCTGCTGGTGGACACCGTGGTGGCCCAGCTGGCGCACGACAGCGAAGGACGCAGCATCGAATGGGTGGTGGCACCCGATCTGCCGGTGGTGCAGGGTGACGCCTTGCTGCTGCGCGAGGTCTGGGCCAACCTGTTGGGCAACGCCTACAAATACACGCGTCCGCGCGAAAGCGCCCGTATTGAGGTGGGCTGGGGCGTGGATCCAGCCAAGGGCCACATTTTTTATGTGCGTGACAACGGGGTCGGTTTCGATACAAAATACTCATCTAAGCTGTTTGGTGTTTTTCAACGCTTGCACCGCGCAAGCGAGTTCGAAGGAACCGGGATTGGCTTGGCGCTCACCAAGCGCATCGTTGAGCGACACGGAGGCACCATCTGGGCCGAGAGCCAGCTGGGCGAAGGCAGCGTTTTCTCCTTTTCACTGCCGTTTGAAAGCCTGCTCACAGCGAATTCTCCGGACGAGCAGATGTATGGAACCGCAAGCCGATGAACCGAACTTTTGAATCCATTCTCTTGGTTGAAGACAACCCCGACGACGCCGAGCTGACCCGCTTGGCGCTGGCCCGTCACGGGCTTGATGGCTGCGTGACCCATGTGTCTGATGGCATGCAGGCGCTGGACTACCTCTATTGCCGGGGTGCTTTTGCGTCTCGCACCAGTGTCAATCCTTCGCTGATCCTGCTTGACCTCAAAATGCCACTGCTCGATGGCATTGGTGTGTTGCACGAAATCAAGGGCTGCGAGCAGCTGCACAACATCCCGGTGGTGGTGCTCACCTCTTCCACCGAGCCCAGCGATTTGCTGCGTGCATACACGGCGGGAACCAACGCCTACATCGCCAAACCCACCGAGTTTTCGCACTTCCTGAGCGCCATGAAGCATGTGTGCGAGTTCTGGATCAACATCAACCAGACCGCGCCCCAGTCACCCGGCCCAGCGGTGCGGGCGTCGGCTTTCGGCGAACTGAACTGAAATGAGCTGAGGCCCGCGGGTTTGTTCATCAGCGCAGCACAGACCGGTGGCGCTGCCGGTCAGTGGCACCGAAGCAGACGAAATCAACACGGGTCGGAATCCACCCACTGAGACGAGGGCCCCGAATCTTCGGTGACCACAGGCACGCTCAGGTTGAGCACAAACACCACCTCGCCGCCAAAGCGCCCGACCCCGAGGGTTTTCATCAGCCGCTGCTCCTGCTCGGGGCGCTCCATGCGAAGAAAGCAAATGGCTTGTTTGGTGCCCTCGTGCATGGCGGTCAGAATGTCCAGCCGGGTGATGCGACCGAACCCGCTGCACAGCTCATGCAACGCAGATTTCAAACTGGCGACATCGCTGTGTCGTCTTAGATCGGCCAATGCGCTCACAGTCGTGACTTCCAGTGGGTCGGGTGCTGCCCAAAACGTGGCGCAGCGCACACGGAGAAAGGTTTTTCTCGCGCGCTGTCGATACTAAAACAAAAGCAACAAAGATTCACATGTTGGTTACAAATCGCGCAGCGAAAGCGCCTGCGCGTACCGCTTTTGAATTACACATCGCACCTGTGCCCACCAGGAAACCCGCGTGGGCAAAGGCGCTTCGCTATGCTGAACGGCTTTTCAGCGCACTCAAAATCCCGCGACCCATCCATGCCGTCACACCCACTTGACTCTTCCATGGCGACTGCGTCTGCCCTGTCCAACCCAACCAGTGCGTCGCAAGCCGAATGCCTGCATGGGATTGCCGAGCTGGCCAGCCTGCTCACGCCATGCGCGGCCGCCCTGCTGATGGAGGCAACCGATGCGGGGGAGCGGGTCGTCGGCCACCACGGCCTGACCGCCACCCAAGCCGAGGCGCTGCACGACATGTTCACTTGGGTCTGGCACACCGACGCTGGTGTGGAGCCAACCCGCGCCTCGGGCCACAACACGATACCCATCGCCCTCCCAGGCTTGGCAGCGACCCACGCCAAAACACTGCCATTGCCAGCCGACAATGGACACCGCAGCGGCACCTTGGTGCTGCTGTTCACGCAACCCGCATGGGTTGATGTTGGCGACATGCCATTGCTGGCGTCTCTCACCCGCCACGCGGCGGCTCAATTGCGCTGGTTGGCCCAACACCCCGAGCCGAGGGCGCTGAGAAGCCAGCTGCCGGCCGATACCCACCAAACAGAAGGTTTCAGCGAGAGCGAAAGCCGGCTCAACCTCACCGAACGCACGGTCGGTGTGGGCAGCTGGTCGATCGATCTGGCCAGCCAGTCCATGTACCACTCGGAAGGCTGCGCCAACATCCTTGGCTTGAGCGAGCCCCATGCCGCCCTGGATCTGGAATTCATGATTTCGCGCTACGCACCAGAGTGGCGCAGCGCCATGCGCCAGCGGCTGGAACGGTGCGCCACGCTGGGTGAAGGATTTGACGAGGAGATCCAGGTGGTGTTGCCCGAAACCGGCGTGAAGTGGGTTCGCACCGTGGGCGACGCGGTGCGCGATCCGCAGGGGCAGGTGATTCGCATCCAGGGTGCGGTGCAAGACATTTCCACCCAGAAGCAGGCGCAGGACGAAACCTTGCGCTTGGCCATGCGCCTGACCACCACACTGGCCAGCATCACCGAGGCCTTTGTGACGCTGGACCGCCAGTGCTGCTTCACCTACCTGAACCAGGAGAGCGAGCGTCTGCTGCAAAAGACCACCGCCGAGCTGCTGGGGCTGGAGGTGTGGCACGGGCTCAGCGAGACGCTGACCGGCCTGTTGCGCGAGAAGCTCACCAACGCGCTCAAGACCAACCGCCGCGTGGAACTGGAGGCCCATTTCCCCACACTGAACAAATGGCTGGAGGTGCGGGCCTATCCATTCGCCGAGGGGCTGGCGGTGTATTTCCGCGACGTCACCGACCGGCAGCATGCCCAGGAGCAGCTGATGCTGCTGGAAGCCAGCGTGGCCCAGCTCAACGACATCGTGGTGATCGTGGAAACCGCAGCCACGGCCCAAGATGAGGCACGCATTGTGTTCGCCAACAAGGCGTTTGAAGAGCAGACAGGTTACGGACGCGAAGAGGTGATGGGGCAGACACCTCACCTGCTGCTGGAGCTAGAGCCGGCAATGGTCAAGCTGCGCGAGATGTCCTGGGCTTTGAAGCGCAACCGCAAGGCACGCACCGAAATGGAGGTGCGGCGCAAGAACCAGACTTCGTTCTGGGTCGAGCTGGAGGTGGTCGCGGTACAGGCCAACGAGGAGGTGGTCACCCACTGGGTGGCGGTGGGACGCGACATCACGCAGCGCAAGAACGCCGAAGACATGATTCGCCACCTCGCTCTCTACGACACACTGACCGATCTGCCGAACCGGCAGCTGCTCATGGAGCGGCTGCAAAACGCGCTGTTTCAAAGCTCGCGCTCAGGCCAGCATGGCGCTCTGATGTTCATCGATCTGGACAACTTCAAGATCCTCAACGACACCCTGGGCCATCATGTGGGCGACCAGTTGCTCAAGCTGGTGGCTGTGCGGCTCAAGAAGAGCGTGCGCAAAACCGACACGGTAGCGCGCCTGGGGGGCGACGAGTTCGTGGTGATGGTGGACGATTTGAGCACCGATCCCAAAACCGCCACACAAAAATTGCGCGCGCTGGCCAACAAGGTGCTGGCCACCCTGCGCGAGCCGTTTCAGGTCGCGGGTCACCAGCACCACGCCACGTCCAGCATTGGTGTGGCGGCGTTTCTGGGTCAGAAAGACGATGTGGTCGAGCTGCTGAAACAGGCCGACCTCGCGATGTACCAGGCCAAGTCGCTGGGTCGCAACAACGTGTGCTTCTTCGACCCCGAGCTGCAGGCCCGCATGGGGGCGAGCGCTGCGATCAGCGCCGATTTGCGGGTTGGGCTGGCCGAGCAGCAGTTTGTTGTTTACTACCAGCCCCAGGTGGATCGCCAGGGCGTGGTCATCGGGGTGGAAGCGCTGGTGCGCTGGCAGCATCCGGTGCGGGGTTTGGTGATGCCGGGTGAGTTCATCCCGGTGGCCGAAGACACCGGGATGATCCTGCCATTGGGCCAGTGGGTCATGGAGACGGTGTGCCACCAGCTGGCGGTTTGGGCCAACTCCCCGCAGACCGCCCACCTGTGTGCGGCCGTCAACGTCAGCGTGCCGCAGTTCCGGCACCCGAACTTTGTGGACATGGTGGTCGATGCAATTGAGACAGCGGGCATTGCGCCCAACCGGCTCAAACTGGAGCTCACCGAGAGCCTGCTGGCCGACCGGATGGAGATCACGATCCAGAAAATGGGGCTGCTCAAGTCGCTGGGCGTCACCCTGGCGCTGGACGATTTCGGCGTTGGCTACTCCTCGCTGTCGATGCTCAAGCGACTGCCGCTGAACCAGCTGAAGATCGACAAGGGGTTTGTCGACGATGTGCTGACCGACCCGAACGACGCCGCCATTTCACGCGCCATCATCTCGCTCGCCCAAAGCCTGGACCTGCAGGTCGTGGCCGAGGGCGTGGAGACCCAAGCCCAGCTCGACTTTCTGGCCTACCAGGGCTGCGACCAGTTCCAGGGCTACCTGTTTGCACCGCCGCTGCCGCTCGAAGCGTTTGAAGCGTACCTGCGCGATTCGGTGGTGGCTTGACCCCCCCGCGCCGGGCTGCGCCCGTCACCCCCCAGGGGGCGATGCTGGCTGACCGGCAAAGCCGGATCAGCGGCATCCTGAGTAAAAAACCTCCCCTGCGGCCAACTGGTCGCAGTGCCGGGTTTTTTGTCATAAAGGCTCAGTCGCTGACTCCCTGAATCCCTGCGCAAACGATGGAGCCGCATCAACCCCCAGACGTGAACAGCGCCACGTTGCCGCCGGCGGCGGTGGTGTTGATGGTCACGGTTTGCTCGGAACAGAAGCGCACCAGGTAGTTCGGGCCGCCTGCTTTCGGACCGGTGCCGGAGAGGCCTTCGCCACCGAACGGCTGCACGCCGACCACCGCGCCAATCATGTTTCGGTTGACATACACGTTGCCCACCTTTGCAGCGGCGGCGAGTTGCTTGGCGCGGCTGTCGATGCGGGTCTGGATGCCCAGCGTGAGGCCATAGCCCAGCGCGTTGATTTGCTGCATCACCGCCATCGGATCGCCGCCCCAGCGCACCACCTGCAGCACCGGGCCAAAGATCTCGTGCTTCACGTCCGAGATCGCTCCCACCTCGAACATCTGCGGCGGAATCAGATTGCCCTCGATGGCACCCGGAGCGGGCAGCAAGGGCTTGGCCTGCGTGCTCAAGCGTTGCAGGTGACGGCTGATGCCCTCACATGCCTCGGCGTCGATCACCGGACCCAGATCGGTGGCGAAGTCCCCCGTGTCGCCCGCGCGAAGTTCGCTGGCCGCGCCCTGGATCATTTCGATCACCGCATCCGCAATGCCCTCGTGCACACACAGCAGGCGCAGCGCCGAGCAACGCTGGCCGGCGCTGCGAAACGCGCTTTGCACCACCGCATCGACCACCTGCTCAGGCAGTGCCGTGCTGTCGACCAGCATCGCGTTGATGCCACCGGTCTCGGCGATCAGCGGCACGATGGCGCCGTCTTTCGCGGCCAGCGCGCGCTGGATGATTTTGGCCACCTGGGTCGAGCCGGTGAACACCACACCCGCAATGCCCGGCTGCGCCACCAGGGCCGCGCCCACCGTGTCGCCAGGACCGTGTAACAGCTGCAACGCATCGGCTGGAATACCGGCGGCATGCAGCAGCCGGACCGCTTCCAGCGCAATAGCCGGCGTCTGCTCGGCGGGTTTCGCCAGTACCGTGTTGCCGGTGGCCAGTGCCGCTGCCACTTGGCCGGTGAAGATGGCCAGCGGGAAGTTCCAGGGGCTGATGCACACCCAGGCACCACGGCCTTCCAGCCGCAAGGTGTTGAGCTCGCCGGTGGGGCCGGGCAGCTCGGTCGGGGCTTGGACGCGCTGCGCCTCCAGCGCGTAAAAGCGCAGAAAATCCACCGCCTCGCGCACTTCGGAGACCGCATCGGGCCAGCATTTGTGCGCCTCTCGCACCAACAGGGCGCACAGCCGCGGCAGCGAATCCTCCATCGCACCGGCCGCCTTGTTCAGGGCTGCAGCACGCTGCTCGACCGAGGTTTTGCTCCAAGAAACAAATGCCTGCTGAGCGCGTTCGCAAGCGCGCAACACTTCGGCACTGCTCGCCAGCGGCACGCTGGGCACGGTGGTGGTGCCGAGCGCTTGCAGCAACGGCGCGCGGTGCGCCACCACCGCCAGATCGAGCCCACGGCTGTTGGCACGCCGCGCGCCATACAAATCGGCGGGCAGCGGCAGCGCACTCTTGGGCGACACCCGCAGCGGCGACACCAGCAGCTCTTCCATGCCCACCGATTCGTCGGCCAGCTGGTTCACAAACGACGAATTGGCGCCGTTTTCCAGCAGGCGGCGCACCAGGTAGGCAAGCAAATCTCGGTGCGCACCGACCGGGGCATACACGCGGCATTTGACCGCCGAGTTTTGAAGCACCTCGCGGTAGATGCCCTCGCCCATGCCGTGCAGGCGTTGCAGCTCGAACGGTGCGTTTTTTGAGTTCGCCATTTGAAGAATGGCGGCAATCGTGCCGGCGTTGTGGGTGGCGAACTGCGGGTAAATCGCATCAGGCGCGGCAAACAATGCCTGGGCGCAGGCCAGGTAGCTCACATCGGTGTGGTGCTTGTGGGTGAAGACCGGGTAACCGTCCAGCCCCAGTTCCTGCGCGCGCTTGATCTCGGCGTCCCAGTAAGCGCCTTTCACCAAGCGGCACATGAAGTGCAGCTTGTAACGACGCGCCAGCTCGGCCACATGCTCGATCAGCTCGACCGCACGGCTCTGGTACGACTGCAGCGCCAGACCCAGGCCGGTCCACTGCGGGCAGTGCTGGGCCACCAGCTGGGCCAGCTCCTCGAACACATCCAGCGAGAGCTCCAGCCGGTCCACCTCTTCGGCGTCGATGGTGAGGTTGAGGTTGGCAGCCGCTGCTGCCTTGCACAGGCTCCACACCCGCGGCACCAGCTCTTCCATCACGCGGCCGTGTTGCAGGTCTTCATAGCGCGGGTGCAGCGCGCTGAGCTTGATCGAGATGCCGTCGTTGTCTTGTGGCGATCGTTTTGGATCGGCCGTGCGTGCGATGGCGGCAATCGCATTCTGGTAGCTTGCCAAGTAGCGCTTCGCGTCGGAGTCGGTGCGCGCGCCCTCGCCCAGCATGTCAAAGCTGAAGTGCAACTGGCTCTGGCGCTTGCGCGCCGAGGCGGCTTCTTTCATGCCCTCTTCGATGGTCTGGCCCAACACGAACTGGCGCCCCAGCAACTGCACCGCGCGCAGCGTGGCCGCCACCACCGTGCGCGCGCCCATTTTGCTCATCAGCCCTTGCTGCCCGGACGACTCGGGCAGGAATTTCTTGGACATCGCAATGGCCGACGACGACAAACGAGCCAACGCCGAATCGGCCGCGCCATCGAAGTCGGCGCGGCCCAGCTGGTCCGCTGTCAGCGCGATCGCGGTTTCGGCGTCGGGCACGCGCAACAGGGCCTCGGCCAAGCGCATCAGTGCCAGGCCCTCGGCGCTGGAGATCGGGTATTCCTTGAGCAAGCTCTCCATTGCCCAAAATGGGGGCGGGTTTTCGCGAACCGCGTGCACCCAAGGCGCCGCCTCGCGGGCGGCAGCCGCCCAGTCCAGCGCCCCCTGCAGCGCGGCAAGCCGCTGCTCGACGATGGGCGCCTCCGATCGGTAGGGGTCGGGCAGGCGGTCGGACAGGCGCAGTGACATCAAAAACTCCGGTGAACAGTTGGGATGGTCAGGCTGCGATCATCGGGGCTTGTCGGCTGAATTTTTCACTGAAAATCGAGCCAATTGCGAATTTTTTACCGGCCATGAATCCCTTCACCACCCACATCGACCGCATCGACCTGCGCATCTTGCAGGCGCTGCAAACCGACGGCAGGCTCTCCAACCTCAAGCTGGCGGAGACCGTGGGGTTGTCGCCCACGGCGGTGCTCGCGCGAACCCAGCGCCTGCAGCGCGAGGGCTACATCCTGGGTTTCGAGGCCAGGCTGAACCCGCTCAAACTCGGCTGCGGTATGACGGTGTTTGTCGAGGTGCTGCTGGACCGCACCACGCCCAATGTGTTTGATGCGTTCAAGGCGGCGGTGCAGGTGCGCGACGAGATCATGGAATGCCACATGGTGGCGGGCGGCTTTGACTACCTGCTCAAGACCCGCATGGCCGACATGGCGGCCTACAGGGATTTCGCGGGCAGCGTGTTGTGGCAACTGCCCGGCGTGCGAGAAACGCGCACCTACGCGGTGATCGAAGAGATCAAAAGCAGCGCGCGTTTGCCGTTGTGAGGTCGCGCCGCTCGCGTCGCCTGTTCGGGGCTTGGCAGGCAGCAGACCGCATCGCACAATGTGCCCATTGCTTTTCCACATCGCAGGAGAACCCCCATGCGTGTCGCTGTCCGCCTTGTGTGCTCGTCGTTGCTGTGGCTGGGCGCCACCAGCGCTTTGGCCCAATCCACCAAACCGGGGCTTTGGGAGATTCAAACCAAGATGGGTGGCAACCCGCAGATCGACCAAGCCATGGCCCAGATGCAGCAGCAGATGGCGAGCATGCCGCCCGCACAGCGCAAGATGATGGAAGACATGATGGCGCAGCAAGGCGTCAACATCGCTGCGGGCAAAGGCGGCGGCATGTCGGTGAAGGTCTGCATCACGCCTGAGATGGCAGCACGCCAGGAAATGCCCACCCAGACCGAAGGCGACTGCAAAACCCAGCTGGGCGAGCGCACCGGCAACTCCATGAAGATGAGCTTCATTTGCACCAACCCGCCCTCCTCGGGCGAAGGCACCTACACCTTTCGCGGCGACACCGGCTACGACATGGCGATGCGCGTCAAGACCGTCAACGAGGGCAAACCGATGAACATGGCCATGGACGGCACTGGTCGCTGGCTCAGCGCCGATTGCGGCAAGGTGCGCCCGGTGCCGATGACGCCGGGCAAGTAAGCCAGGGCGTCAGCAGGGATCGAATCAACGATCAGTCTTTGGCGGGCCGGCTGCCGAAAATCGCCCGACCCACCCGCACCAGGGTGGAGCCCGATGCAATCGCCGCGTCCAAGTCGTCACTCATGCCCAGCGACAGCGTGTCCAGCGCCAGCCCCTGCTGGTTCAGATCGTCAAACAGCGCGCGGGCCTGATCAAACACCACGCGTTGCGCCGCCACCGTGTCGGCTGGCTCGGGAATGCACATCAGGCCTCGCAGCTTCAGTCCAGGCAGCTGCGCCACCGCCTGGGCCAGCGCGGGCAAATCGGCAGGCGATACGCCCGACTTGTTGGCCCCACCATCCACATTGACCTGCAGGCAGACCTGCAACGGCGCCAACCCCGCCGGGCGCTGCTCGCTCAGGCGCTGCGCGATCTTCAAACGGTCAACCGATTGCACCCAGTCGAAATGCTCAGCCACCAACCGGGTTTTGTTGCTCTGCAACGGCCCAATGCAGTGCCAGCTGAGCGACACGTCGGGCAGCAATTCTCGAAGGGCGATGATCTTCTCCACGCCTTCCTGCACGTAGTTCTCGCCGAAGTCGCGCTGCCCGGCCGCTGCCGCTAGCGCCACCGCCTCGGGCTGTTGTGTCTTGCTCACCGCGAGCAAGGTGACTTGTCCCACATCGCGCTGGGCAACCGCACAGGCGTGACGTATGCGGTCCTGAACGGTCAAGAGATGGGATTCAATGCTCGTCATAATTGTTGTTACACCAAACAGCCCAGGAACCCGGGATGGACATCACCCAATTGCTGGCCTTCAGCGCCAAGAACAAGGCCTCTGATTTGCACCTCTCGGCGGGGCTGCCACCGATGATACGGGTGCATGGTGATGTGAGGCGCATCAACGTCGAGCCGCTGGACCACAAGCAGGTTCACGCCATGGTGTACGACATCATGAACGACAGCCAGCGCAAGCAGTACGAGGAGTTTCTGGAGTGCGACTTCTCGTTCGAGATCGAAGGGCTGGCCCGTTTCCGGGTCAACGCCTTCAACCACAACCGGGGCGCTGGCGCGGTGTTTCGCACCATCCCAAGCAAGATTCTCACGCTGGAGCAGCTCAACGCGCCCAAGATCTTTGCCGATCTGGCCTTGCGTCCGCGTGGCTTGGTGTTGGTCACTGGTCCCACGGGTTCGGGCAAGTCGACCACGCTGGCCGCCATGGTCAACCACCTGAATGAGACCGAGTACGGCCACATTCTCACGGTGGAAGACCCGGTGGAATTTGTGCACGAGTCCAAGAAATGCCTGGTGAACCAGCGCGAAGTGGGCTCGCACACGCTGAGCTTTGCCAACGCCCTGCGCTCGGCCCTGCGCGAAGACCCGGATGCGATCCTGGTCGGCGAATTGCGCGACCTGGAAACCATCCGCCTGGCGATGACGGCGGCTGAGACCGGCCATTTGGTGTTCGGCACGCTGCACACCTCCAGCGCCGCCAAAACCATCGATCGCATCATCGACGTGTTCCCGGCCGAAGAAAAAGACATGGTGCGCGCCATGTTGTCCGAGTCGCTGGTGGCGGTGATTTCGCAGACCCTGTGCAAGAACAAAGACAGCAGCGGTCGGGTCGCTGCCCACGAAATCATGCTGGGCACCAGCGCCATTCGCAACCTGATCCGCGAAGCCAAGGTGGCGCAGATGTATTCATCGATCCAGACCGGCAACAGCGTGGGCATGCAAACGCTGGACCAAAACCTGACCGACCTGGTGCGACGCAACGTGATCAGCCCCGCCGAGGCGCGCAGCAAAGCCAAGATCCCAGAAAACTTCCCCGGCTAGATGTGCCCACCCCTGCGCCGGGCCTGCTGCGCGGCCTGTCACCCCCTCAAGGGGGCAGCGCTGGCGGCCCGGCAAAGCCGGTTCCGCGGCGTTCTGGGTTAAGACACGGCGGCGATGTATTCCACGCATGAATTGAGAAAGTAAGACCCCATGGAACGCGATCAGGCATCCAAGTTCATCAACGATCTGCTTAGGCTGATGGTCAGCCGCACCGGCAGCGACCTGTTCTTGACGTCCGACTTCCCACCGGCGATCAAGGTCGATGGCAAGGTGGTCAAGGTCTCGCCGCAGCCACTGACCGGCGTGCACACGTTGTCGCTGGCACGCGCGATCATGAGCGACAAGCAGGCGGCTGAGTTCGAGCGCACCAAGGAGTGCAACTTCGCCATTTCACCGCCCAATGTCGGGCGTTTTCGCGTCAGCGCCTTCATCCAGCAGGGCAAGGTCGGCATGGTGCTGCGGACCATTCCCGCTGTTTTGCCCACCATCGACAAACTGGGCTTACCGCAGGTGCTCAAAGACGTGGTGTTGTCCAAACGCGGACTGTGCATTCTGGTGGGTGCCACCGGCTCGGGCAAGTCCACCTCGCTGGCGGCGATGGTCGACTGGCGCAACGAGCACACCCACGGCCACATCATCACGATTGAAGACCCGGTGGAGTTTGTGCATCCGCACAAAAACTGCGTGGTCACGCAGCGCGAGGTGGGCCTGGACACCGACAGCTGGGATGCGGCCTTGAAGAACACATTGCGCCAGGCGCCCGATGTGATCCTGATGGGCGAAATCCGCACCCGCGAGACCATGGAGCACGCGATCCAGTTCTCCGAGACCGGTCACCTGTGCCTGGCCACCCTGCACGCCAACAGCGCCAACCAAGCGCTGGACCGCATCATCAACTTCTTCCCCGAGGAGCGCCGCCCGCAGCTGTTGATGGACCTTTCGCTGAACCTGCGCGCCCTGGTGTCGCAGCGGCTGGTGCCGAGGCAAGACAACAAGGGCCGGCACGCGGCGGTGGAGATCATGCTCAACTCACCGCTGATCTCCGATCTGATCTTCAAAGGCGATGTCGCCGAGATCAAGGAGATCATGAAAAAAAGCACCCACATCGGCATGCAAACTTTCGATCAGGCACTGTTCAACGCCTTCGAGGAAAACCTCATCTCGTTCGAAGACGCGCTGCGCAACGCCGACTCGCTCAACGACCTGCGTCTGCAAATCAAGCTGCACAGCAAGCGCGCCAAAACACAAGACTTGGCTGCCGGCACCGAACACATGACGATTGTCTGACCCCGCGCCGAGCTTCGCCCCGAAGAAGCATTCATTGACCCCTGTTCGCTCGCGAACGCCTACTCCCCGATCAAAAACCCATGCCACCCATCGCAGAACGCAGCTACGAATCGACGCCCGCCACCCCGGTGGCTTTCCTCGGCCTGGGCGTCATGGGCCACCCCATGGCTGGGCATTTGGCACGGGCCGGTCACCCTGTCACGGTCTACAACCGAACAGCGTCCAAGGCGCAAGCTTGGTGCACCGATTTCGGCGGCCAACACCGCAACACACCGCGCGAGGCGGCCAAGGGCGCGGCCATCGTGTTTGCCTGTGTCGGCAACGACGACGATCTGCTCGCCATCACCCTGGGTCCCGACGGTGCCTTCGCTGGCATGGAACCGGGCGCCATCTTCGTCGACCACACCACCGCCTCGGCCGACGTGGCGCGCCAGCTGGCCGAAGCCGCCAAAACGCTGGGGCTGCGCTTTGTTGATGCGCCTGTTTCTGGTGGGCAGGCCGGCGCGCAAAACGGCGCGCTCACGGTGATGTGCGGTGGCGAACTGGCCGCATTCGAAAAAGCAAAGCCGGTGGCACTGGCGTTTTCCCGCGCCTTCACCCTCATGGGCCCCAGCGGCGCCGGCCAGCTCACCAAGATGGTCAACCAGATCTGTATCGCAGGACTGATTCAAGGCCTGGCCGAGGGCGTTGCGTTTGGCCAAAAGGCCGGGCTGGACATGAACCAGGTGCTCGATGTGATCGGCAAAGGCGCGGCGCAAAGCTGGCAACTCGACAACCGCGGCAAAACCATGGTGGCGGACCAGTTCAACTTTGGGTTCGCGGTGGACTGGATGCGCAAAGACCTGGGTCTGGTGCTCGACGAGGCCAAGCGCAACGGATCGCGCTTGCCAGTGACCGCCCTGGTTGACCAGTTCTACGCCGACCTGCAGGCCACGGGTGGCAATCGGCTGGACACCTCCAGCCTGATCAAACGGCTGCGGTAGGTCCGGATGCCGCTGAGACTGCACCAGCGGTGCAGCGGTTTCACATCGGTCGCGCAGCCGGGCTCACCCGCCGGGTACCCCGCCACGTTCACCGAACCGGCAAAGCCCTGACATCGCTCACAGGTGCGGCGGCGGGTGCCGACGCTGGCTGCGGCTGAATACGGGCCAATTCTTCGGGCGTGACAATCTCCAGCAAGCGCACCACGCGCTGCACGCCCTGGGTGTTGCGAGCGATGGTGGTGGCGCGATCGGCTTCGTTCTGTGTCACGCGGCCCATCAGGTAAACGGTGCCCCGGGTGGTCACCACCTTGAATGCGTTGGCGGGAACGTTGCGGGCGTCGATCATGGTGGCCTTGATGCGCCCGGTGACCAGCGCGTCGGCCGAGCGCTGGGTCAGCGACGTTGCGCCCATCACCCCAAGCTCGTTGACGATGCTGCGCACGTTCTCCACCGCCGCCACGGTCTGCTCGACCAAGGCTTTGTCTTGTGCGGTGGCCACTTCGCCGGTGAGCAGCACCTGCCGGTTGTAGCTGATGACGCTGGCGTTGCCGCGGTCCCTCATCACATCGCGCAAGCGGTTGGCTGCCCGCAACTCGATGCCTTGGTCTTCGAGCTGCGCGCCCGAGGTGCGGCGGTCCGACGCGACCATGGCCGTGGTCATGGCGCCGCCAATGACCAACGGCGCGCAGGCGCTCAGGGTGCCCACCAGCAGCACAGCGCCCAGGCTCAGGCTGGCGAGTCGGATGGGGTGATGAGACAAAACGCGCTTCATGGGGAGTTCTCCGGTTCGGGGTCGACGGTGTCGGGCAGGCCCAGCAGCTGGGCGTCCACGCCGTCGCATATGCAATGGAGCACCAGGTGGTGCACCTCCAAAATTCGGGCCGGCATGTCATGGGGCACGCACACCTCCACATCGGTGTCGCGCAGCCGCTGGGCCAGCGCGCCACCGCGCGCGCCGGTGAGTGCCACAACGGTCATGTCGCGCTCGTGCGCCGCGTCCACCGCCGCCAGCACATTGGACGAGTTGCCGGTGGTGGAAATCGCCAGCAACACATCGCCCGCCTGACCGAGTGCGCGCACCTGGCGCGAAAACACAGCACTGGCGTCGAAGTCGTTGGCGATGCCGGTCAGCACCGAGGCATCGGCACACAAGGAAAGCGCCGCCAACTCGGGGCGCTCGCGGTCGTGGCGGCCGATGAAGCTGGCTGCAAACTGCTGCGCCGCAGCGGCCGAGGCGCCGTTGCCGCAGGTCAGCACCTTGCCGCCGCCCGTGACGCTGGCCAGCACCGCGCCCACCGCCGCTTCCACCTGCGGCGCAAGCGTTTGCGCGCACTGGTACTTCAGATCGGCGCTGTCGATGAATTGCTGCTGGATACGTTGCACAAGCATGCCGCGATCATAGTCTCGCGGTCGATGTCAAAAAGTTGCGGATGCATCGAAGGCGGCGCGCAGCCAGGTGATGGAATCGGCGGCCGATGGGGCGCCATTGGTGGGGTTTGGGCCTTGCAACAGCACCACGTCAAAACGGCACGGTGGCTCGGAACCAAGACGCAGCAAAAAGTGCCGCGCTGCCAGCACGATGCGCTGTTGCTTGACGCGCGTGACGCTGCCCGCCGCGCCGCCCTGGCTGGCGCTGGCGCGCTGGCGCACCTCGACGAAAACCAGCGTGCCGTCGCGCTCACGCATAATCAAATCGATCTCGCCACCGCCGCGCCCTGGGGTCTTGAAATTGCGCTGCACCAAGCGCAAGCCCTGGGCTTGCAGGTGAGCCAAAGCCGCATCTTCAGCGGCATCGCCGCGCTGTTTGGTGCTGCTTTTGATGGCACCCGCGTCATTGGTGACCTTGACAGCCGCATCAGGCGCGGTTTTGCGCACCAACCATGTTTTCGGGTTGAACACCATTGTCCGCACACACCCCTTCCCTGTTGAGCACCGCCAGCGCGTTTGCCGGCCAGCAGCATTATCCGCAAGGCACGCTGTATTTGGTGGCAACGCCCATCGGCAACCTGGCCGATATCGGTCTGCGCGCGCTGCATGTGTTGTCGCTGGCGGACACCGTGGCCTGTGAAGACACGCGCCACACCGCCTCGCTGCTGCAAGGCTATGGCCTGCACAAGCCGCTGCTCGCGCTGCACGAGCACAACGAGGCCGAGGCGGCACAAACCGTGGTGCAGCGCCTGCGCGACGGCCAGCGGGTGGCCTATGTGAGCGACGCGGGCACGCCCGGCGTGAGCGACCCGGGCGCGCGGCTGGTGGCGGTCACCCAGGCGGCTGGCCTGCGCTGCGTGCCCATTCCTGGCGCCAGCAGCTTGACCGCGTTGCTCAGCGTGGCCGGCCTCGGCGGTGGCTCGGGGAGGTTTGTGTTCGCCGGCTTCCTCTCGCCCAAAGCGGTAGAGCGCCAGCGCGAGGTGCAGGCGATCGCAGCCGATGCGCGCGGCTGCCTGCTGCTGGAAGCGCCCCACCGCATCGAGGCGCTCGCCTCTGCCCTGGCCACACTGGGCGCGCGCCGCGTCACGGTGGGCCGCGAACTCACCAAACAGTTCGAGGAGGTGGCGGATATCGCCGCGCAAGACCTGAGCGGCTGGCTGCAGATGAACCCGCACCGCACGCGCGGCGAGTTTGTGTTGATGGTGCACCCGCAGGCGGCTATTGCCGATGACGATGCGCTATCGACCGCCGCGCTTCGCACGCTGGATCTGCTGTTGGCTGAGCTGCCGCTCAAGACAGCGGTGCGCTTGTCGGCAGACATTTCTGGCGAGCCCCGCAATGCGCTGTACAACGCAGCGCTGGCGCGCCGATCGGCCCGCGACAGTGACGGGGGCGGGGGCGGGGACTCTAACGCCGAGTGAAGTCGGCCTCCACCGGGGTCTTGACACCTCGCGGCGAGGCATCGGTCACCTCAGTGGCCTGAATATCCACCACGTCGGCTGGTGGCTTGGAGCCCGCCGCGCCCGGCCACACGCCTTGCGTGTAGCGCTTTGACTGCTCGCGCATGCGGGTGAACAGCACCACCGGCGCTGGCTTGCGCCCCGTCACCAGCGACCACAGCGACACCAGCACCACAGCGACCATCGCCACCAGCAAGAAACCCACCACAAACACACCTGCCGCCAGCACCAGCAGCAGTTTGATCGCGCCAGCCAGCAGGCGCCCCAGGAAATCGGTGAAAGCGTTCATGTCAGTCAGAGCGCCAGAGCGCCAGCAGAGTTCCAGAAAGAGTGGCGGAGAAGCACATGGGTCACGCCAAGGGATTTAAGGCAACAGAGCCCTGCCACACAGAAAGAGCCCAGGCACCTCCTCGAAAAGTCGAACCTCAACGACCCCTGTGCACTCAGATCAAGCCATTGTGCCGATTTGCAATGGCCCGCTACCCGAACCGTCCGCACAGCGACTGTTCCGAAGGAAGCGCCCGCCCTGCGTCAGCGGCACACCACGGCGCGCTGCTATGCTCAAAAATTGCCCGCTCAGCCCCACACCGTCCACCTCATGAAACGCATCTCCCAGTACTTCTTTCGCGGCCTCATCACCTTCCTGCCGCTGGTGCTCACCGTCTACCTGCTGATCCTGTTCATCAGCTGGATCGAAGGCAGCGCCATGGCCGTGATCCGGCCGGTGCTGGGCGACTTTTACCTGCCCGGCCTGGGCATTGCGCTGGGCGCCGGTGTGATCCTTGCGCTGGGTTTTCTGGTGTCGCAGCCCATCAGCGCGCGCCTGTTGTCGTGGGTGGAGCTGCCGTTCACCAACCTGCCAGTGGTCAAAAGCATTTACAGCTCGCTGAAGAATTTCGCCGACTATTTCGCACCGCATGACAAACCAGCACAGCAGGTGGTGCTGCTCAGCATGCCAGGACAGGCGCTGTCGATCGTGGGCTTGGTCACGCGCCAGTCGCTCAAGGGCCTGCCGCGCGGCCTGGGCGATCTGGACGACCGGGTGGCCGTCTACCTGCCCATGGGCTACATGATTGGGGGCTACACCGTGTTTGTGCCACGAAGCTGGACCTCGCCGATCGACATGTCGGTCGAAGAGGCGATGCGCTCGACGCTGATCGCGTTCATGGCATCCAACCCGGGAGAGCCCAAGCCATGAGCATCCGCCACCTCGACGCGCTGTTTGCGCCCGCCTCGGTGGCGGTCTTTGGTGCCACGCTGCGCCCGGCCAGCGTTGGGGGCACCGTCTGGCGCAACCTCAGCGCCGAGTTCAAAGGCCAGCTTTACGCGGTCAATCCGAAACACGCCGACCTCAATGGCGTGCCCACCTTCGCCAACGTGCAAGCGTTGCCCGAAGCGCCCGATCTGGCGGTGATCTGCACCCCGCCCGCCACGGTGGCGCCGATGATCGCCGATCTCGGCGCGCGCGGCACCCGCGCGGCGATCGTCATCACGGCCGGGCTGAACGCCAAGCAAAAGCAGGCCATGCTCAATGCTGCGCGGGTGCACACGCTGCGCATCCTCGGGCCCAACTGCATCGGCATGCTCTCGCCCCATGCCGGGCTCAACGCCAGCTTCTCGCACATCAGCGCCCAGCCCGGCGAGCTGGCCTTTGTGTCGCAATCGGGCGCGCTGGTCACCGCCATGCTGGACTGGGCCGGCTCGCGCGGCATCGGCTTCTCGCACTTTGTCTCGCTGGGCGAACACGCCGACATCGACTTCGGCGACATGCTCGATTACCTGGGCAGCGATGCCAAAACGCGCGCCATCCTGCTCTACATCGAGAGCGTGGAAGATGCGCGCAAGTTCATGTCGGCGGCGCGCGCGGCGGCGCGCAACAAACCGGTGATCGTGGTCAAGGCGGGGCGCTCGGCGGCGGGCCAGGCGGCGGCGGCTTCGCACACCGGCGCGCTCGCCGGGTCGGACGCGGTGTTCGACGCCGCCATCGAGCGCGCCGGCATGCTGCGCGTGACTTCGCTGCAAGACCTGTTGCTCGCCGCCGAGACACTGGCGCGCTTTCGCGACGGACCCTCGGGCGATCTCATCGTGCTCACCAACGGCGGCGGCGCTGGCGTGATGGCGGCCGATGCCGCGGCCAGCGAAGATGTGCCGATGGCCGTGCTGAAAGCGGCCACGGTGGCGAAGCTCAACAAGGTGCTGCCCGCGAACTGGTCGCATGGGAACCCGATCGACATCATTGGCGACGCGCCGGGCCAGCGCCATCTGGACGCGCTCGCTGCGCTCTCAGACGAGCCCAGCAGCGCGGTGCTGTTCATCCACGCACCCACCGCCATTGTGGCGAGCACCGAGATCGCGCGGGCGCTGTTGCCCGCCGTCACCGCCGCGCCGCGCCGGGTGCTGGGTTGCTGGCTGGGCGACGGCGCGGTGGCACAGGCGCGGCAGATCTTTCGCGACGCTGGAGTGCCCGACTACAACACGCCCGAAGAAGCGGTGCGCGCGTTTTCCTTCTTGCGCACCTACCGCCTCAACCAGGAAGCGCTGCTGCAAACGCCGCCTGCGCACAGTGCGAAGCGCCCAGCGGACTTGCCGCGCATTCGTCAGATCATCAAAGACGTGCTGGCCAGCGGGCGCGAGCTGCTCACCGAACCCGAAGCCAAGGCACTGCTGGAGGCCGCTGGTCTGCCGGTGGTGGCCACGCGCGTGGTCGGCCCTGCGGCCAGCGAAGCGCAGGCGGCAGCAGTCGAACTCGGCTACCCGGTGGCGCTCAAGATCCTGTCGCACACCATCAGCCACAAGTCCGACGTGGGCGGCGTGCGGCTCAGCATCGGCAACGCGGCCGAACTGGGCGAGGCCTGCGCTGCCATGCTGGCTCGGGTGCGCGAGCTGCGGCCCGATGCCGATGTGCAAGGCTTCACCGTGCAGCGCATGGTGAAACTCAAGCACGCCCACGAGCTCATCGTGGGTGCGAGCGTGGACCCGGTGTTTGGCCCGATCATCTTGTTCGGCCAGGGCGGCACCGCGGTCGAGGTGTTGGCCGACAGCGCGCTTTCTCTGCCGCCGCTCAATACGCCACTGGCGCTGGCGCAGATTGAGCGCACGCGCGTTGCCAAGTTGCTGCATGGTTACCGCGACGAGCCAGCGGCCGACATCGACGGCATTGCGCAGGTGCTGGTGAGCGTGTCGCAACTGCTGGTCGATCTGCCCGAGCTGGCCGAGCTCGACATCAACCCGCTGCTAGTCAACCACGAAGGCGTGGTGGCGCTGGACGCGCGGGTGCGCGTCTCGGCGACACGCCCGGCGGGTGCCGAAAACTTTGCCATCCAGCCCTATCCGCAGCATTTGGTGGAGAGCTGGGTCTGGCAGGGCGAGGCGATCACACTGCGTCCGATCCGGCCCGAAGACGAAGCGCAGCACCGGAAGTTTCTGGAGCAGCTCGACCCCGATGACATCCGTCTGCGGGTCTTCTACAGCCGCCGCACCATCGAACACAGCGAGCTGGCCCGGCTGACCCAGATCGACTACGCACGCGAAATGGCCTTCATCGCCACCCGCCCCATCGCAGGCGACGGGGCGGAAACCTTGGGCGCGGTGCGCGGCATGGTCGACCCCGACAACATCGCTGCCGAATTCGGCGTCATCGTGCGCTCCGACCTAAAAGGCAGCGGCCTGGGACAGCGGCTCATGGTCAAGCTCATCGAGTACCTGAAAGCCCACGGCACGCAGCGCATCGTGGGCACCGTGCTGCGAGAAAACACCGGCATGCTGGAACTTGCGCGCAGCCTGGGTTTCCAAGAAAGCGCCGATCCCAGCGATCCAGACGACCACAGCACCCGCTTCGTTTCGCTGGATTTGCAGCCCGACGCCGGCGACAAAGACCGTTCGCGCTGAGCCGGTCGAAACCCTTCGGTCAGCGGTTTCGGTCGGCCCGGTCAGAGCGCAAAACATCCGCATTCAGGAGCCCGCCATGCCATCGAACCTCCCCAACTCGCGACGCACCTTGCTGCTGCGCAGCGCCAGTCTGATCGCCGCCACCGCCGCCCCGGCTTGGCTCACGCCCGCGTTGGCGCAGGGGGCGAGCTTGCGGCCCACGCCCAGCCAGAGCGAAGGGCCTTTTTACCCGGTGAGCCTGCCAGCAGACACCGACTTCGATTTGCTGCACAACAAGAACGGCCAGGGCGTTGCCCGCTACACCCAAGGGGAAGCCGCCTGGGTCGAGGGCACGGTGGTGGACACGCGCGGCGTGCCGGTGGCAGGCGCGCTGGTAGAAATCTGGCAGTGCGACCAAGACGGCCACTACCACCACCCGGGCGATGGCGGCAAGGCCAACCCGGCGTTCCAGGGCTTTGGCCGGGTGGGCGTGGGCAAAGACGGCGCCTACCGATTCCGAACCCTGCGCCCGGCGCGCTACGGCGGGCGCACGCCGCACATCCATGTCAAAGTGAAACTCGACGGCGCCGATCTGCTTACCACCCAGCTCTACGTGGCGGGCGACCCAGCCAATGCGCGCGACTTTTTGTGGCGCCGAATCGACGAGCGCGCTCAGGCAGCGATCACCGTGCCGTTTGCCCCCAGCAGCGATGGTTTGCGCGCGCGCTTTCCGATCGTGGTGCAGACCTGACCCGGCTTTGCGGCAAAGCCCCGGACCGGCGCGGGCGGCGCATGGTCGTTAGAGTCCGCGCATGGATTCACTGACTCAAATCACCCTTGGCGCCGCTGTGGCGGTCGCCGTGATGGGCCGACGCACAGCGGTCTGGAAAGCCGCGCTCTGGGGCGGCATCGCCGGCACCGTGCCCGATCTCGACGTTTTCATCGACTTTGGCGATGCGGTGCTCAACATGGTGCGCCACCGCGGCGAAAGCCATTCCTTTTTCTACCTCACGCTGTTTTCGCCTCTCATGGCGTGGCTGGTGTCTCGCATCCATGGCGAGGCGGCGCTGTTCAAAAGGTGGTGGCTCGCGCTTTGGCTGGTGCTCATCACCCACCCGCTGCTAGATGCCATGACGATTTACGGCACGCAATTGCTGATGCCGTTTTCCAACCACCCGTTCGGTGTCGGCAGCATGTTCATCATCGACCCGGCTTACACCGTGCCGCTGATCGTGGGTGTGGTGGTGGCGCTGAGCTTGAAGAACGTGCGCGGCCTGCGCTGGAACGCCGCCGCGCTTGTGTTCAGCACGCTGTACCTGGGCTGGAGCGTGCTGGCGCAGCAGCATGTGCAGGGCATCGCGCGCGCCTCGCTGCAGAGCGAGGGCATCAGCGCGCAAGGTCTGCTGGTCACACCGTCGCCCTTCAACACCGTGCTCTGGCGCTTGGTGGCGACCACCCCCGAGCGGTACTACGAGGGCTTTTACTCTCTGCTCGACGCCCAGCCCACGGTGCGCTGGACAGCGCACCCACGCGGTGCCGAGCTGCTGGCCGAACACGGCAACAACGACTCGGTGCAGCGCATCGCCGCTTTCAGCAAAGGCTTTTTCAGTTTGGGTGAGGAAGACGGGCGTGTCGTGCTGGTCGACCTGCGCATGGGACAGGAACCGGCCTATGCGTTTCGTTTCGATCTGGGCACGCCGCAAGCGGTCGGCGATCAGGCCCCGGTGCAGGTCAGCATGCGCCCCGATGTGGGGCGTGCGCTGCCGTGGCTGTGGGACCGCATCCGTGGCATCGATGTGCCGCTGTCATCTGCCCGCGCGGCCGACTGAACCGCCGATTTGCGGCACCGCGCAGCCGCTGATCGGCTGATTCAGAATGCAGGCCATTGCTCAAAATGGCCGATCCCCTGCTGATCCGGGAAACGGACAGAAACCGCACCAGAATTGAATGAAAAAAACGCCCTTCTGGCGCTCTAACGCGCCCTGGACCCTGCTGACGCTGCTGGTGGGTGCGCTCATCACCTTCTGGCTGGTTCAGCGGCAGGCGCAGGAAAACGATGCCACCGTGCGCGAGCGGATGCAGCTGGAGACGGAACGCATCACCAGCGATGTGATTGCCCGGTTCAGGCTGTATGAATACGGCCTGAAGGGCCTTCGCGGCGTGGTGGCCGCCAGCCAGGTGTCGGGGCTCTCCCGCGAGAAAATGCAGACGTACGCGCGCACCCGCGACCTTCAAAGGGAATTCCCGGGATCGCGCGGCTTTGGCTTCATTGAGCGGGTGCCCGCCAGCGAGGCTGACCGCTACACCGAAGAGGCGCGGGCCGACGGCGCGCCCGACTTCACCATCCGCCAACTCACGCCCAACAACGACGAGCGCTTCGTCATCCGCTACATCGAGCCCCTTCAAAACAACCAACAGGCTTTGGGGCAGGACATCGGCTCTGAAGCCAATCGCCGCAACGCTGCCTGGGCGGCGCTGCAAAACAACGAGGCCACCATCAGCGCACCGATCACGCTGGTGCAGGCGGCAAGCGCCCCGCTGCGCTCATTCCTGCTGCTGCTGCCGGTGTACCGCCCAGGCGTGCCCATCGATTCCGTGGCCGAACGCGAAGCCGCAGGCCTGGGTTGGACCTTCACACCGCTGGTCATCAATGAGGTGCTCAGCGGCTTGAATGTGCAGCCCAACCTGCTGCACTTTTCCATGCGGGACACGACAGACTTCCCAGAGGGGGAAATCTTCTTCAAGCAGCATTCCGACGGCAAGTCTTCCTACGACGCATCCCTGAACCACTCACTCCAACAAACGGTTTACGGGCGCCAATGGCAGATCGACTTCCATGCTTACCCCGCATTCGTCACCGCGCTCAACCTGCCGCTCCCGGTCAACACGGGCCTGGCGGGTGGCCTGGTGACCGCGCTGCTGGCGGGGTTGCAGTCGGTGTGGATGACCGCGCTGCGGCGGCGCCGCCAAGTGGCCCAAGCCAACGCATTGCTTGCGGCCATCGTCGAAAACGCAAGCGATGCGATCGTGAGTGAGTCGATGGGCGGCAATATTCTGTCTTGGAACAAGGCGGCGCAATCGCTGTTCGGGTACCCAAGCCAGGACGCCGTTGGCCAGCCATTGGCCTCCCTGTTGCTGCCACCTGAGCGGAGCCAAGAAGACCAGGATCTGTTGCAACTCGCTGCCCAACAAGGCTCCCCCGCGCCTTTTGAAACCACGCGCCTGCACCGCGACGGACACCTGATCGAGGTCAGCGTGACCGTGAGCGCCATACGCGACACGCGTGGCCGCGTGGTCGGCGTGGCCAAGCTGATGCACGATATTTCTGAGCGAAAGCGCCACGAGGAGGCTTTGCTCCGGGTCAACACCGAGCTCGAAGAACGGGTCAAAGGCAGAACGCAGGAACTCAAACAGGCCAGCCGCTTTCTCCTGACCGTGCTGGACTCGGTGCCGCTCATGATTGCGTATTTTCAGAGCGACCTGACATGCCGGGTAGTCAACCGCGCCTACGCCGACTTCCTGAACGTGTCGCCTGCCGATGCGCATGGCAAGCCGCTGAACACGCTGGTTTCCCCGAAGCTTTTCGCCGCCACCGAGCCGCACATTCGCGCCGCACTGGCGGGGGAGCGCCAGCAGTTCGAGTTCACTTTGCCAGCGCGCCCCGGCCAGACGTCGATGGCGTTTTCGGTGCAGTTCATCCCCGATACAGAGCAAGAAACGGTGGCAGGCTTCTATCTGATTGCCCAAGACGTGAGCGAGCTGACCGAGCAGCGGCGCGGACTGGAGCACGCACTGCACGAGCAAGGCGCGGAGCGCCAACGGCTGCAAAGCATTGTCCAGGGCACGGACGCTGGCACCTGGGAGTGGAACGTGAAAACGGGCGAGCTCCGCATCAACGAGGAATGGGCAAGGATCCTGGGGCACACCGCAGCCGAGCTAGAGCCGATTACCCTGGCCACCTGGACTGAGCACATACACCCTGACGACATGGCAGCGGCCCAGGCCATGCTCGAGCAGCACTTCGCTGGCGAGCGGCCCAACTTCGAACACGAGTCCCGCATGCGCCACCGCACCAACGGTTGGGTGTGGGTGATGTCTCGGGGCCAGGTCACCGCGCGCGGTGCAAATGGCGAGCCCGAATGGATGTTCGGCACCCATCTCGACATCACCGCGCGCAAGCTGGCAGAAGAGCGCTTGCGCGACAGCGAAAGCTTCTTGGAGCGTGTGAGCAAGGTAGCTGGCGTCGGTGGCTGGCGCCTGAACCTGGCCGACCAGAAGCTCACCTGGACCATTCAAACCCGCCGCATTTCCGGGGTCGCTGAAGACTACCAGCCCGCGCTGGAAACGGCCCTTTCTTTCTACCCACCCGAGGCACAGCCTGGGCTGATCGCTGCGACTCAGGAAACGATCAACACCGGCAAGCCGTACGATCTGGAGCTGCCCTACCTCACCGCGCGCGGTGAGCACCGCTGGGTGCGCTCGGTGGGAGAGGCCGAGTACGACCCCAAGTCGACAGATGCGAAGCCGGTGGCGCTGGTTGGCGCCCTGATGGACTTCACCGAGCGGCACGAAGCCGCCGAAGTCCTCAAGCGTGCCCAGATCGACGCCGAGGTCGCCAGCCGAAGCAAGAGCAAGTTTCTGGCCAACATGAGTCACGAGATTCGCACCCCACTCAATGCCGTGCTGGGCGTGTTCTACCTGCTGGCCGACACCCCGCTGGACGCCGACCAACGCCAGCTGCTGGGCAAAGCGCAGCTGGCGGGCCGCTCCCTGCTGGGCATCGTCAACGATGTGCTCGACTTGGCCAAGATCGAGGCCGGCGAGGTCAACCTCAGCGCCGAGCCCTACCACCTGCCCAGCCTTCTGCACGAACTGGAAGCCGTTTATGCGCTGCAGGCGGTGCAAAAAGGGCTGGCCTTTCATCTTGAGGAAGAGAGCGGCCTGCCCGCCTGGCTGCGGGGCGACGCCCAGCGGGTTCGCCAGATACTGACCAATCTGATCGGCAACGCGGTGAAGTTCACCGAGGCAGGCCGCATCGAGGTCGCTGCCAGCACCACGGGAATTGGTGAGACCAAGCGGCTGCGGCTGGCGGTCAGAGACACGGGGATTGGCATTGCCTTGGAGGCGCAGGCCAGGCTGTTCCAACCCTTCATCCAGGCCGACGACACCCCCACGCGGCGCTTTGGTGGAACTGGCCTGGGCCTGTCCATCGTCAGAGAGCTGGGTGAGGCCATGGGCGGCTGTGCCGGGGTCACCAGCACATTGGGCGCGGGCAGTGAGTTCTGGGTGGAGCTGCCGCTGGTGCCCATCGCCAGCAGCGAGCAGGCCGGCCTTGCCGCAGCGCCCTGTCCGCTGGAGATCGTGGTGGTGGACGACAGCGCGGCCGACAGCGCCGCCATGGCCGCGCTGGTGCGCTCGCTGGGCTGGCGCGCGATCGAGCTGTCCTCGGGCGAAGCGCTGATCCACCACATGACCCGCTGCATCGAATTGGGCCAACACGTGCCCGACGCGCTGCTGGTGGACTGGCACATGCCCGGCCTCAGTGGCCTGGAGGCGTTGAGCACACTGACCCAGCGGGTGGGAGCTGACAACATGCCGGCCGCGCTGGTGGTGTCGGCCCAGCACCGCGAGTCCACCGTTGACCCAGAAGACATGCTGGTGAAGCACAAGATGCTGGCCAAGCCGCTGGAGGTCTCGGCGCTCTTCAATGCCATCAGCGAAAGCCTGGTTGAGCGCGATGGGAACACCGCCAGGCTGCTGCAAGACACCAAGCTCACCGATCTGCACGCTCAGTGGCTGGCTGGGGTGGGGGTGCTGCTGGTCGATGACAGCGCGGTCAACTTGGAGATTGCCCGCCGGTTGCTGGAGAAATTTGGTGCGCAGGTGCTCACGGCAACCAACGGCGCACAAGCGCTGGACGCCTTGCACCACCACTCGGATCAAATCGATGTGGTGCTGATGGACATCCAGATGCCGGTGATGGATGGGCTGGAAGCCACCCGCAGGCTGCGCCAAGTGGCGTCTCTGGCCACGCTGCCTGTGATCGCGCTGACCGCGGGCGCCTTGGCGCAGGAACGAGAGCGTGCCTTCCAGGCGGGCATGAACGACTTCCTGTCCAAACCCCTGGAGCCCGAAGCGCTGATCCGCACGGTGCGCCAACAGGTGGAGCGGGTGCGCGGCGCGCCGCTGCCTTGGGTGAGCGCCCCTGCACCGCGCCAGAGCAGCGACGCGTGGCCAGTGATCGAGGGGATCGACGCCGACAGCGCCGCCGCGCGGCTGAACCACGACGCCCCGCTGTTCCTCAGAATGCTGGGCTGGATCAGCGCCGACTTTGGCGACCTGGAGGCGATCTGTTCGTCAGAACAGGTCATTCGCCACTTGGCCGACCCCACGTCGCGCACCCACCTTCGCGACCGCGTGCACAAGCTGCGGGGCAGCGTCGGTACCCTCGGCGCCAACCAGGTGCATGCGACGGCGACCGCCGCCGAAGCTGCTTTGGCCGATCACAACGGCGAAGAAGTCGGCTGCGTGCTGGCGCTCAGCCAGGCGCTGCGCCAGCTGATCGCGGCCAGCCAGCCCGCCATTGCATCGGGCTTGGCTTCGAAGAATCTGCAACCCGTCGACACAGCGGCTCCAGCAGCGCCCGCAGATCAACAGTCACTCCAAGCCTTGGCCGAATTGCTGCGCACGCAGGATTTGCAGGCGCTGGACATGCTGGCCCAGATGCAAGGCCCGCTGGCGTCGGCCATTGGTGCCGACACGGCCGTCGCCATCGCCCGCGCCATGGACCTGCTGGATTTCCCAGGCGCCTTGGCGATGTTGGAGGAAGCTACCCAGACCTGAGCAGCCCGGCCACCGGCTCAGCGCAGGGGCAAAACCAACTGGAAGGTGGTGCCGTTGTGCACGGCCGGGTCGGACACCACGCGCAGCGAGCCGCCGTGGGCCTCCACGATGCGCCGCGCGATGGTCAAACCCAGCCCGGTGCCATCGAAGTCTTGCTTGCGGTTCAACCGGACGAAGGGCTCGAAGATCTTGGCTTGGTCTTCCACGGCGATACCGATGCCGTTGTCCCGAAACAAAATCACAGCCTGCCCCTGTGCCTCGGTGGCCGACACCTCGATGTGGGGTGGGCTTCCTGCGGGCACGAACATCAGGCTGTTTTGCAGCAGGTTCTGAAACACCAGAGCCAACAGGCTGGGCTGACCCATCACCGTGGGCAGGCGACCCACCACCAAAGAAGCCTGGGTCTCTGCGATGCGGCCAGCCAGGGCGTCCCCGAGTTCATCGAGCAAACCATCAAGCGGCACCGGTGACAGCTGTTCGCTGCTGCCCACTTCCAGCCGCGCGTAGTCCACCACATCGTCGAGCAGGGTGCGCATGCGAGCGCTGGCGCGGCGCACCAGGCGCAGGTAGTTCTTCTCGGGGCCAGGCAGTTGTTCGCCGAAGTCTTCCTCGATCAGGCCGCTGAATTGGTCAATGGTGTTCAGCGGCTCGCGCAGGTCGTGGGAGGCGATGCGCACAAACTGCCGCAGGCTCTGGTTCACCTCGGCCAGCTCGGTGGCCGTTTTTTGGAGCGCGGCGTGGCTCTCGCGCAGGTCCGTCAGCGCCGCCGCCAAGTTCAGCCGATCCACCGCCGAGACGGTCTTCAGCGCCGCATTGGCTCTGGACAGGCGCAGCTGGGTGTGCACGCGTGCCAGCACCACGCCGGGGTTCAGCGGCTTGGCGATGAAATCGGCTGCGCCTTTCGCCAGCACCGCCTGCTCCTGCCGATCGCCAGCGTCGCCGGTGATCATGATCACCGGCACATCGGCCAGCTCGGGATCTGCCGCCATCGCGTCCATCACATCAAAGCCCGACATGCTGGGCATGTTGGCGTCCAGCAGCACGAGATCGGGCACCGCCTCTTTCATGAGCCGCAATGCCGCGTCACCGCGCATGGCAAAGCGCAGTCGCGCCACAGACGCCAGAGTTTTGCCCATGGACTGCACGACCACCGGATCGTCGTCAACGATCAAGATGCCGTTGTCGCTGGCTTTGTCCAAAAGGATTTCAGGAGCTGCAGACGCCATGGGTACAGACCGTGCGGCCAATAAATGGGTAAGAAACACGCGCCATGGGCAGGACACGCGAAGTCATCTCACGGGCTCAACAAGTCCAGCAACTCGGCCGCCCGGGGTCTGGCGATGGGCTTGTTCACATAGTCCTTGACCATAGGACTCTGAAACGCTCGCTCCTTGTCGCGCTTGTCGTTGGACGACGTCAGCATCACCACGACCAAGGAGGTGCGACTTTCCTGCGGCAGCTGCGCATAGGCCTCCAGAAACTCAAAGCCGCTCATGCCGGGCATGTTGATGTCGAGCAGAACCAGCGCTGGTTCGGTCATCTCGCCACGGGCCAAGTAGGCCAGCGCGTCTTGCGCCTTGACAAACTGCATCAGGTCCGCTTCCCGCCCGCAGCGCTCAAACGCGATTCGGGTGAAGAGCAGATCGTCTTCGTTGTCATCGATCATGATGACTTTTTTGGTCATGAAAGTGTCCTGGTGTGCGATGGGGCATGGTCACAGCGCCTTGCCCTCGGCGCTGTTGGCACTGCCAGAATCGCCTGAGGCGGCCGGCGCGCTTGTTTTCGGATCATACGACTCAGCCCAGCAGCAGGGTGACTGCGATGATCAACACGCCGATTGACAGGTTGATCGCAACCCAGGTGCGGATGGAGGCCAGCGCGGCACCGCCCGCAGTCCAGTTACTCGCGGCCACGGCCTTGCTCAGGCGCTTGTAAAGCGCGAACCGAATGTGGCCGAAGATGCCGATCATCACCACGCCGAGCACGGCCATGATGGTCCAGCTGAGCGGCATATCGAAGCCCTGCCCAGCCTGCACCGACTGCTTGGCCACGCGACCAATCATCCACAGGCCACTGGCCAGCACGATCACCGCTGCGATCAGCGCCGCCTTGAAAAAGCGGCCCAGCGCATCGTGCATCAACCGCAAACGCACCGGCGGCTCCAAGGCGAGCGTGGCGGGACGCAGGAAGAAGTAGGCGAACACCATGCCGCCGATCCAGACAATGATGGCGAGCAGGTGGGCGAGCTTGAGGGTGGCGTAGATCATGGGTTTCCTTGATTGATGAAGTTTTGGCGCCGGGCCGCCCAAAGCCGAAACCGCCCCCAGGGGGCAGCGACCCGCGAAGCGGTGGAGCTTGGGGGCTCCATCCTCAGACGTCGGTCAGCACACCGTCCACCCGCCGTTGCAAGCGGTAGGGCGGCAGGCCCTGCAACATGCGCCTGCCATACGACTGGCGCAGCAGCCGCGCATCGTAGCAAACGACCACCGCTTGGTCGGTTTCGGTGCGCAAGGCCCTGCCTGTCCACTGCAACAGGCGCGCGCCAGTGGCCGGCACCACCAGCTCGCTGAACGGGTCGCGGCCCTGCGCCTTGAGCCAGTCGGCCCGCGCCTGGCCCACCGGGTCGCTGGGCGAGGCAAACGGCAGCTTGGTGATGAACACCCACTCGCACAGTTCGCCGGGCAGGTCCAGCCCTTCGCCGAACGATTGCAAACCGAACAGGATCGACGCGCGCCCCTCGGCCACGCGCTCGCCGTGGCGGCGAATCAGCAGCGTGCGCGAAGACTCGCCCTGCGCCAGCACGCGCTCGCGCAAATTGGCGTGCAAGCCTCGCTCCAGCATGTCTTGCGCGCGGCGCATCAGCGCTTTTGAGGTGAACAGCACCAGCGCACCGCGCTGCACCTGGGCCAGGTCGTCCATCAGCGCATCGAGCATTTCGCGGGTGTAGGCCTCCACGTCTTTCGGGTCGGCATGGGTCTGCACCACCACCAGCCGCCCCTGGCGCGCGTGGTCAAACGGGCTTTGCACCTCGCGCGCACTCACCGCGTCGTCAAACGCCAGGCCGGACTCGTGCAAGAAATGGTCGAAGCTGCCACAGCTGGTGAGCGAGGCCGAGGTGACCACCGCCGCGCGCACGTTGCGCCACAAATGGGTGCGCAGCAGGCTGCCCGGCTGCAGCGGGCAGGCGTGGGCGCTGAGCGTGACGAGCCCGCCCTGAACGCCGGCCTGCAGCCACTTGGCCAGCGGCGGTTGGTCGGCGCTGGGCTCTTGCAACCACAGCTCGGCTGTGGCCTGCAGGTGTTGCAAGCGCGGCGCGAGCACACCCAGGCGGCTGTAGAGCTTGGCGCAGCGCGCGGCGTCGCTTGGGTTGTCGCGCGCGTTGGTCTTGAGCTGGGTCGCCAGCGCCTCCATCACTTTGAGCAAGGCAGCCGATCGGGTGGCGAGCTGCGCCACGGTCGCCATCCACTCGGGCGGCAGCGCCCCGCCTTCAAAGCGCTCAGTCACCGGCTGCGCTGTGTTGTCGAAACCCCCACGCGCCACCGGTGCGCGAGCGGTGCGGCCGGTGAGCTGATCCCAAGCGGGAAGAGACCCAATGCGCGCCATGGCGAGGCGCGCCAAGTCGCTCTGAGCCCGCTTGAGCTCGCGCGCGAACTCGGGCACATCGATGCCGGGCGTGTGTTGCAGGGCGCCCGCCACTTCCTCGACCGCGCGCGGCAGGCGGTCCAGCCACTGGCTGCGCATGAGGTCCATGCTTTCGGTGAACTGGCCTTGCGCCACCGCGCCGAGGTGGTGGGCTTCGTCGAACACGATGTAGCAGTCAGACGGTGCCGGCAAGGCGTGCAGGCCCATCGTGGCCAGCAGCAGGTCGTGGTTGACCACAATCACCTGCGCCTGCGCCAGTTGGGCCCGGGCCCGGTAGTAACTGCAGCTGTTGTAGCTCGGGCAGTGGCGCGCGGTGCAGGTGTGGCGCTCGGCCGCCACCGGGCCCCAGAGCTCGCCCTCGGGCGGGTCGGACAGGCGGTCGCGGTCGCCGTCCCACTCACCACCATCCAGCCGAATAGCCCACTGGGTGTACTGCTTGGCGCGCTCGCTCCAGCGCTCGGCGGCGTGGGCGCTGGCGGCGGCACTGGCCGCTGTGTTCGGAGCCCCAGCGTTGGCGCTTGGCCCACCGCTCTCCGGCGCGTCGTCGCTGTCGAACAAGTCGGCGCTGGTCGCATCGCCACCGCTCAACTGGTCCAGCTTGAGGCGGCACACATAGCGCCCGCGCCCTTTGGCCAGCGCGAAGCTGAACGGCTGCGGCAGCGCGGCCGAGAGCGCGGGCAGGTCTTTCGCCATCAACTGCTCTTGCAGCGCCACGGTGGCGGTGGAGATGATCACGCGCTTTTGCTGCGCCAGCGCCAGCGGGATCACGGTGGCGGCGTAAGCGGCAGACTTGCCCACGCCGGTGCCCGCCTGCACCACCGCGATCGCGCGCTCGCCCGGTGGCGTGTCGGCGGCTCGGGCTGCAGAGGCCGCCAGGGTTTCTTCCGCGTCGGGCCAATCGACCACGCTCAGGGTCTCGGCGATGTGCGCCGCCATCTCGCGCTGACCAGGCCGCGAACGAAAACCGCTCGAATGCGCGACCAGGTGGTCGAACGCGGCCAGGGCCAGCGCTTCGCGCGCCAGTGGGCCTCGCGGTGGGGTGGCGGTGGTGGTGTCGGCGGGCTCGGGGGTGGTGGATGCGCTCATGGAGCCGGGCATTGTCCCAGACCCGGCCAGCGCCGCGATTGCTGCACCGCACAATGCGAACAACACCTCCAGCCACCCCATCTTCGGAGAATTCCCCATGCCACGAAACCCTTCGGCAACGTCCACCCCAGCCACCCCGCCAGCCCTTCGCGTTCGCAAGACCCCTGTTGCCGCCCCCACCCCGGCCGCGCGCCCCAAGTGCCTGCGCATTGATCTCGCCCTGCAAGGCGGCGGCTCCCACGGCGCCTTCACCTGGGGCGTTCTCGACCGCTTGCTGGAAGACGAGCGGCTGGAAATTGCCGGCATCAGCGGCGCCAGCGCTGGCGCCATGAACGCGGTGGCCCTCGCCGGCGGCCTGATGGAAGGCGGGCGCGAAGGCGCGCGCACCGCGCTGCGCCGCTTCTGGAGCCGGGTGGCTGATGCGTCGCCGTTCAACCGGCTGGACGATGGGCCATTGGGCGCCATGTTCGGGCCCAACAACCCCTGGATTCAAGCCTGGATCGCGCCGTTGCAGCAGTTCAGCCAGGCGCTGGGCAGCCAGCTCTCGCCTTACCAGCTCAACCCGCTCAACCTCAACCCGCTGCGCGAGATCCTGACCGACACCGTGGACTTCGAGGCGGTGCGCTGCTGCGACCGCACCCAGCTCTTCATCGCTGCCACCCAGGTCGCCACCGGCAAACTGCGCATCTTCCGCCAGGCCGAACTTACCGCCGACATGGTGCTGGCCTCGGCCTGCCTGCCGCTGCTGTTCCAGGCGGTGGAAATTGACGGCGAGGCTTACTGGGACGGCGGTTACGCCGGCAATCCCGCGCTGCTGCCGCTGATCGCCGAGACCGACGCCGACGATCTGCTGCTGGTCCAGATCAACCCCACCCGGCGCGACACCTTGCCCACCAGCGCCGAAGACATCCTGGACCGCGCCAACGAGGTCACCTTCAACGCCAGCCTGCTCAAAGAGCTGCGCACCATCGCCCTCATCAAAGAGGTGCTCGCCGACGCCGGCCAGCCCGACAGCGCCTACCGCCGCCCGCTGTTTCGCCGCATCGACAACCTGCGCCTGCACCGGCTGGACGCCGAGGCCGAGCTGGCCCCGTTGGGCGCATCCAGCAAAACCCAGACCAACCGCGCCTTTCTGGAGCAGCTGCACGCCATTGGCCGCCAAGCGGCTGACGACTGGCTGGCCGAGCACGGGCGCCACATCGGCCAGCGCGGCACCTTCGAGCTGCCCGTCACCGTCAACGCCTGACGGCCCCGCGAGGTCAGGGGCGAGGCGCGGCTTTGTACGCTTGCGGCGCCTCGGGAACCTCGGGCACATCTCGCCCTTGCAACCGCACATCCAGCGTGCCGCTGCGAATGTGCAGGTCGCGCTGCGGAAACGGAATCTCCAGCCCGCGCTGGACCAGCTCGGTGTCCAGCGCCCACATCAGCCGGGCGTGGGTGCTGCCCGGGCGGGTGGTGAGATCGCGGTCGGCCCAAACCACCAGCTCGTAGTTCATCGCGTTGTCGCCGTAAGCCACCAGCCACACAGTGGGCTCGCGTCCCGGTTGGGTCAACACCCCGTCCACCGCGCGGGCAGCGGCAATCCCCGCCTCCAGCACCGCTTCCTTGCGCACCCCGTAGGCCACACCAAACGGCACACGCACGCGCCGAAACGCGTTGTCGTAGGTCCAGTTGATGACGCGCCCGTCGGTGAACTCGGCGTTGGGCACCAGGATGTCGATCGCGTCGTTGGTGGTGATGCGGGTGTAGCGCATCGCGATCTCTTTGACATGGCCGCGCACGCCCGACTCCAACTCCACAAAATCGCCCACCTTCAGAATGCGCTCGGCCAAAATGACCACACCGCCCACGAAATTGGCAAAAATGTTTTGCAGGCCAAAGCCCAGCCCCACCGCCAGCGCACTGCCCAGCAGAGCCAAGGTGGTGAGATCGAAACCGACCGCATTCAGGCCCACCACGCTGCCCACGATCCAGATCAGGTAGCGCACCACCCGGCTCAGCATGTGGATGCTGGCCGAGCCGCCCACCTCGCGGGCGCGACGGTCTGCAACGCGGATAAGAATGCGCTCCACAAAGCTGGCCAGCCACCAGACACCCACGAAAAAGGCCAGCCCACCCATCAGCGTGCCCAGGCTGATCGAGCTCGACCCCAGGCGAATCAGGGGCTGACCCAGCCAAGCCAGCGCGTTGCCCATCAGGGTTTGCAGATCCGTGACCATTCTGTTCAAACAGGCTGTGCGTGGCAGGCGACAAAAAGGCCCGGAGCGCTGCGCCAGGCCTTGTGTTCAACCGCAACGCAGCGCGGCTGCATCAGGTGGTGTGCGACAGCGCTGCTGCCTCAGGAGGCGTTGGCAATGATCACTTCCACCCGGCGGTTGCGCTGGCGGCCTTCGCCGGTGTCGTTGCTGGCCACCGGCACCGCTTCGCCCATGCCTTGCGCAGTGATGCGGGTGCCATCGATGCCCCGGCTGACCAGCGCGGCGCGCACCGCGTCGGCGCGGCGTTGCGACAGGCTCAGGTTGGAACTGTCGCTGCCCACCGCGTCGGTGTGGCCTTCGATGGCCACACGGCGCTCGGGGTTCTCGCGCAGGAAAGTGGCCAGGCGGTCGATGGTGCTGAACGCGCCCGACTTGAGCTCGGCGCGGGCGGTGTCAAACAACACGTCGCCCAGCGTGAGCACCATGCCGCGGTCGGTTTGCTGAGCCTGCAAAGCAGCCAGCTCTTGTTGCAACTTGGCGGCACGGGCGCGCGCGGCGTCGGCGGCTGCTTGTTGTTGGCCCGCCTCCATGCGAGACACCAGGGCCTGATCGCGCGCTTTTTGCGCGGCAGCGTTGCTGGCCTCGGCCTCTCGGGTGCGGGCCTCGGCCTCGCGGGCGCTGGCCTCGGCTTCGCGGGTGCGGGCCTCCATCACGATCCGGGTGCGATCGGCGGTCGACACCTCGGCGGATGCTTCAGCCCGGGCAATCACGCCCGCCTGCATGGCGGTGGCCGCGCGCTGGCGGGCCAGATAAGCGTAGTGATCCACCGCGCTGGGGTCATCCCCGGCCTGAAGGGCGGACTCGGCCTGTTGCAGGGCCTGCTGGGCATTGCGCAGCTCCAAGGGTGCTGCGCGCGCGGTGCTCACATCGTTCACCGCCTGGTTGTACAGCGCCCGCGCTTCGTTGAGCGCGGGGTTGTTGGGTGGCGTGGAAGCACAGGCCACCAGCAGCAAAGCGGTGGCAGGCACCAAGGCCAGACGAAGGCGGGGCAAAGCAGGGAAACGGGCCACCGAGGCGATGGCGTTGAGGCGGTTGCGGATCATGGGAAATTCCTTGTGAGGGGGAGAGCCTGAGCGGGCAATGCCCGGTGTCAGGGCCACCGTGAGGAGAAAAGGGGAGAACTAAGCTGAGGCGAAAAGTGCGGACGCAGCCGATCGGCCAGCGTCATCGCACGCGGCTGTGCTTACCGCTTGATTTCGCGCTGCAACGTGTCGTTGGAGCGGCCCATTTCGGTGGCCATGCGGCGCGCTTTGTCAGCGCGCGATTTGCGCTCGGCCAGGTCGGCATCGGCAGCAGCCTGCTCACTCAAGCGGCGTGCCTGGGCGAACTGCTCGGCCCGCACAGCGCTCTCAGCGCGCACCAGCTTTTCACGCGCTGCCAGTAACTCCACCGGTGCCAGCTCACCAGCGCCAGCCGCTTCGGCCTGGGTGATGGACGCGCGCGCCATCGACAGCTCAGCCGTTGGTGCCACACCTTTGCTGGCGCAGGCGCCAAGGAACAGCACGGTGGACAAGGCCAGCACAGCGGTGGCGCGGCGGCGGAATGGGGTATTTTTCTGGAACATGGCGCAAGGGCTCCTTTGTGAACAAGGGCATCCAAGCCAAGCGCGGGTAACTGGTGGCGGTTGCGGTCTCAGTTGGGTTGCAGCCGAAAGTTGCCGCGCTGGGTTTCGATGACTTGAGTCATGCTAGGTTTTCATGACCAGCAATCCAAGGCTGCTTTTGCTTGTTCCTTTGCAGGACCTCTCCTACTTTTGTAGCACCGCCCTGCTCACTGCCCCTGACCGAGCGCGAAGCCCTTCACGCCGTCGAAGGTGCAGAGGTTTTCGGTCTTGATCACATCCACCCCAGCCTCGGTGAGCGTGCCCAACAGGTGGACGATGTCACGCTGCACGATCTCACCGCCAGCGGTGGCGGCAACGAAGCGGCAGCGCCAGTGGTCGGTGCAGAAGGTCTCTGGAAAGCCGCCGGGCCACACCTTCACGCCGCGGTTGGTGATCATTTGCAACTGGAGTGCGGCGGTGTTGCTGGCCTTGAGTTGCACAGCCAGATCGTCGGCACTCAGGGCCGACTGGTGCACAAACACGTCCACGCCGACCATCGCCTTCTTGGCGGCTGGCGCACGCACATAGAGCGGCTTGGCGGTGGGCGCGGTTTTGGCCGCTGGCGCATTCTCGTAACTCACCGCCGGGAAGCGCTCGGGCAAGCGGCCCAGGCGCTCGATGATGGCGTCGGCGAAGTCCATGCTGCCAAACGGCAGCGGAATGGCGGTCTTGGCCGCGCTCTTGCTGGCCACCACACCGCCGCGGTGCAGGTCGGCGGTGAACACGCCGTCTTCCAGCGTGGCCAGCCAGGCGTTGTGAATCTTGGCCGCCACCTCGGGCTGCCCGATGTGTACCAGCATCATCACCCCGCCCAGCAGCAGGCCGCTGGGGTTGGCGATGCCCTGGCCCGCGATGTCGGGCGCGCTGCCGTGGATGGCCTCGAACATGGCCACGTGTTCGCCGATGTTGGCGCTGCCCGCCAGGCCCACGCCACCGGTCATCTCGGCGGCGATGTCGCTGATGATGTCGCCGTACAAATTGGCGGTCACGATCACATCGAACTGCTCGGGCCGGGTGGCCAGGCGGGCGGCGCCGATGTCGATGATCATGTGGTCGGTTTCGATCTCCGGGTACTCGGCCCGGATCTCGTCGAACACCTGGTGGAACAGGCCGTCGGTCAGTTTCATGATGTTGTCCTTGCTCATGCAAGTGACCTTTTTGCGGCCGTTGGCCCGCGCGTATTCAAATGCGTAGCGCACGATCTTTTCGCAGCCCGGGCGGGTGATCAGCTTCAGGCACTGGAACACCTCGTCGGTCTGGCGGTGCTCGATGCCGGCGTACAGGTCTTCCTCGTTTTCGCGCACGATCACCAGATTGAGCTTGGGGTGCTTGGTGGCCACAAACGGCGCGTAGCTCACACAAGGGCGCACGTTGGCGTACAGGCCCAGCGTCTTGCGGATGGTGACGTTCAGGCTTTTGTAGCCGCCGCCGCTGGGGGTGGTGATTGGTGATTTCAGAAACACCTTGGTGCGGCGCAGGCTGTCCCACGACTCGGGCGCGATGCCGCTGGTGTGGCCAGCGGTGTAGAGCTTTTCGCCGATGTCGATGGTCTCGGGCGCGATGCGCGCGCCAGCCGCCATCAACACCTTGAGCGTGGCTTCCATGATTTCGGGGCCAATGCCGTCGCCGTGCGCGACTGTGATGGGCACCAGGGTCTCGGCGCCCTGGGCAGCAGAAGGCTCGGCGGCGGAAAGCAATTGGTTGGAGGCGTCGGTTTTCATGGTGTGTCCCGTGCGGTGCGTTGAAGATGACCGGACTGTAGGGAATGCAACCCATAAAGAAAAATACTTTTTTTTCATTGAAAACATAGCTTTAAAACTATGATTTAACGCATTTGCTACCACGCACCCCAACCAACAGACCATGCCCACCGCCATCCAGCGCCTGCTGCGCACCTCGCCGCAACAACTGCGCGCCTTCGAAGCCACCGCGCGCCTGATGTCGGTCACCCAGGCGGCGCGCGCGCTGCATGTGAGCCAGCCCACGGTGAGCGTGCAGTTGCGCGAGCTGGCCGCGCTGGTGGGCGAGCCGCTGTTTGAGCCCATGGGCCGGGGCATTCGCCTCACGCCGGCCGGCGAGGCGCTGCAAGCCACGGTGAGCGAGATCGCCGCTTGCTGGCAGCGTTTTGAAGACCGGCTGGGCGACCTGAGTGGCCTGCTGCGCGGGCGCCTGCGCATCGCGGCTGTCACCACCGCCGAGTATTTCGTGCCCGATCTGTTGGGGCCGTTTGCCGCGATGCACCCCGGGGTGGAGATCGACCTGGCGGTGGAAAACCGCGATCGCGTCATCGCCCGCCTGCATCGCCAGACCGACGATCTGGCTGTGATGATGCTGCCGCCCCAGGCACTGCCGCTGCACAGCCAGCCGTTTCTGGACAACCCGCTGGTGGTGATCGCGCCGCGCAGCCACCCGCTGGCTCAGCGGGCCCAGCCAGTGCCGCTGGATGATCTGGCGGGTGAGCGCTGGCTCATGCGCGAAGCCGGCAGTGGCACCCGCCTGGTGACTGAGAAACACTTTGCCGACCACGGCTTCGCGCCCCGCATCGCCATGAGCCTGGGCAGCAACGAGGCCATCAAACACGCGGTGGGCGCTGGTCTGGGCCTGGCCGTGATCTCGGCGCTCACCGTGGAAAGCGGTCAGATGGGCCAGAGCGCGGCGGCGTCAGCCGACCCCGGCGCGCCCTGGGTTCGCCTGCCGGTGGAGGGCTTTCCGATTCAGCGCCAGTGGCTGCTGGTCTGGCGCAGCGACGCGCCACTGGCCGCGCCCGCGCAGCGCTTTGTGTCGTATTTGCGCGGGGACGTGGCCGTTCAACCGGCAGCCCGAGGCGACGCTGAAATCAGTACAGCGCCGCAAACGCCTTGATGCGCGGGGTGGGGCCGGCCACGATCAGGTGGTCGCCCGGCTTCACGCCGGTGTCGGCCTGGGCGTCGATGAAATCCTGGTGGCGGCGCTTCATGCCCACCACCGTGATGAGCGCCCCCACCCGATGATGACCACACTGTCGCCTCGCCTCGCCTCGCCTCGCACCACAACGGCATGCGTGGGAAAGCGGCGCTTTATGGGGTGGGCAGGCGGGCGATTGGCGCGTGTGGCGAGCGCGCGTACCGTGCGGCGTGGGACATGCCGCTCTGCGCTGTTCTTGCGTTGCGCGCACTTGTGACCCTGGTTCGCCTGGGCGCCAAAGCATCGCTGCTTCTGGCGTGACAGCCCGGGCCCACCGCAGCGGGTAGGCTGTGCGGTTCACCATTGCCGCGATACCGCCCCACCTGATCGCCCCAAATCCGTGCCACCTGACAACGCCAAAAGCGCCCCAGCGACTGCCCACCCGAGCCTCGCCGAACCTTCTGCACCGCCGTCGCAGGCGGTTTTGTGGGCCATGCTGCTGGCGCTGCTCTCGGCCTTTGCGCTCAGCCAGGCCTACCGCACCGTCACCGCCATCTTGGCGCCCAGCTTGCAGGGCGACTTTGGCCTCACGCCCGCCTCGCTCGGTGCGTTTGCCGGGCTGTTCGGCTTGTCGTTTGGTGTCATGCAGTTCTTCATGGGCATTGGCATGGATCTGTATGGGCTGCGCCGCACGGTGCTCAGCGTTTTTCCGCTGGCCGTCGCGGGTGCTGCGCTGTCGGCAGCGGCACCCAGTTACGGCTGGCTGATGATGGGCCAGGTGCTGATTGGCGTGGGTTGCGCGCCGGCGTTTCTGGCCTGCACGGTGTTCATTGCGCGGCATTTCCCGAGCTCGCGCTTTGCGTTTGTCTCGGGTGTGGCCTTGGGCATTGGTGGCATTGGTCTGCTGTTCACCGGCACACCGCTGGCCTGGCTGGTCGAGCTCGGTGGCTGGCGCAGTGGCTTTGCGCTGCTGGCGGTGTTGTCGGCGCTGGCGTGGCTGTTGATCTGGCGCAGCGTGCACGAACCTGCCGAGACGGGTGCGGCGCTAGAGCGCGAGCGCTGGGGCGTGGCGGTGCGCCGCTTTGGCGCGCTTTTTTTGCTGCCGCACACGCTGGGCATTTTGATGCTGGGCATGGTCGGCTATGCCTCGTTCCTCGCCCTGCGCGGCCTGTGGATCGCGCCGATGATGATCGACCGCTACGGCTTCACGCTGGTGCAAAGCGGCAACATGGCGCTGGTGATGTCGCTGATTTCGCTGTTCACCCCGGCCCTGTTTGGCCGCTTCGATCCCGGCCCGACACGCCGACGCGCCTGGATCGTGAACTTCTCGCTGCTGATCGCCGCCCTGTACCTGGGTGTGGGCCTGGCGCACCACGCCGCGCTCAACATCGCGCTGGTGCTGTGCATCTCGGGGTTCTCGGGCTACATGGTGTTGCAGTACGCCGATGTGCGCTCGTCTTACCCACCCGATTTGACCGGGCGCGCGTTGTCGGTGTTCACCATGGCCTTGTTTCTGGGCGTGGGCATCGTGCAGTGGTTCAGCGGCTGGGTCGCCAACTGGGCGCAAGCTCACGGGATGGAGCCGTACCGCGCGGTGATGATCACCCTTGCCGTGTTGCTGGCGCTGGGCTCCACAGCGTTCCGCTGGCTGCCGTGGTCGCCACTGTTGCAGCAGGTGGATGGACCGCAGCGGGTACAAGAAGCGCCTTGAAAACGCTGTGTTGTCGCAAACCGCCTTGGCCGCAGGCTGTTCACGGCCATGCAAGATTGCCTTGTGGGCTGGGCGGTGGCCAAGTGCCAGCCGCAGTGCGCCCTTCGAACCAGCGGTGCATGGCGGCATCTTCCACAGCGTATTCCCCCCGGGCCGATTTCCACACCAGCGCGGGTGTGCGCTGGCGCAGCGACTCCAGCGCATTCTGGGCCTGCTGTGGGCTCAGCGCTTTGTCACGCCCGGTCTTGTCGCGGTAAAAGCGCAGCGCTTCGGCGTCGTACGGTCGAAAGCGCGCACCCTGCGCCAACATGCGCCACAGCACCGCCTGCTCCAGTGGTTTGAGGCCCAGAAAGTCCGACGCCATCTGCGCCTCATCGTCACGCTGACACTGCTCGGCCGCGGCCAGCATGGCCGGCTCGAATCGAACTGAGAGCGCCGCCAGCGGGCTGAGTACCTGGCCCAGCGCCTCCATGAAAAACTGCGGTCGGCTGCCAAAACCCACAAATGCGGCTTGCAGCGTGTGCTGGTCCACCGGCACCAGGTCTGGCCGCTGTGCAACAACCAACTGCACGATGTGCGCCATGAAGTCAGCGCCCAGAGCCGGCATGGCCTTGATCTGCGAGCCGAAAAATGGCGAACCATTGGTGTTCACCAGTCGCAGCAGCTTGTCGCGGTCCGAGCCCGACATCACCAGCATCAGGTGCACCAAGCCGGGTCGGTTCAGCTGGTCTCGGGCAGACTTCAGCGCCGTCATGGCGGCCTCGCCCGCTTCGCTCGTCAACGCATGCTGCGCTTCGTCAATCACCAGCGCCACTGGCTTGCCTGCTGTTTCGTGCAACGCGCGCAACGCGTCCACCAGCGTGAGCCCGTCCAGCTTGCCGATGCGGCTGGTGTCCACGTCCAGCCAGCCGGCCAGGCTCACCTTATCGAGCCCGGCATTTTTGGCCGTGCGGGCGATCAGGCCCAGGTGCGGGTGCAGAGCGCGGCCAATGGCGTCGGCAATCAACACGCCGGGGTCGCGCGCGGTGTCGGCCCACAGGTCCACATACACCACGACCATCCCCGCGCGCTCCAGCGCCGGGCACAGGTCGCCGCGCAAGAAGGTGGTTTTGCCGGTGCGCCGGGGTGCCGCCAGAAACAGGCCGTTGTGGGCATCGCCAAAGGCGGTCTTGCCTTGGAGTTGGTGCACCAGCTCGTCGGCCAGCGCGGTGCGGGGGTAAGCGACCATGTTTATGCCTTTTTATCTTGATCTCGATACTTTATCAAAATGAAGATAAGAAGACAATAAAGTCACTCAAGCCACTCGCTCAGCAATTGGCCAGCGGTCCCACGTTCAGCTTCCACTTGGCGGGCAAGCGCGAGCGCAACCGCGTCTCGCAGATTCAACGGCAGCATGGCCTGTCCGCCAACGTAGCCGGTCAACGCAACCGTTGCACGCTGCTCGATCTCGTCGGCGGTGGTCAGGCCAAGGCGCACCAGTTCGGTGGCCAGCCATCCGGTGTCGTTCGCCTGGGCCGTGGTCACCCAGCCGTTTCCCATGGGTTGATGACTTCCAATCCGGCAGCCTCAAAAGGGCACGTGTCGCGGGTGGCGACGGTGAAGCCGTTGGCAAGGGCGACGGCTGCGATGAAGGCATCGGCCGCGTTAACCGCCAAGCCGGAAGCGCGGGACTTGGCCAGCAGCTCGGCATACGCCTTCGTGCAAGCCATATCGAACGAAAGCACCCGATTGGCGAACATCGGCAGCAGGCGCTTTTCCAAGTTCTCATGCAGGATGTCGCGGCGCTTTCCTGCCGACATCAGCGCGATACCCGCACGCAACTCGGCCACCGTGATCGCGGACAGGTAGAGCGTTTCCAGCGCTTGCGCGTCGAGCCAGTCCAGAACGCGGGCATTGGGCTTGCGGCGCTGCGGCTCCGAAATCACATTCGTATCGAGCAGGATCATTCGAAGCTCACCACGCGGGCTGCAGACTTGATGCGCGCGCTCTCAAACAAGGCGTGTTCTTCATCGGTTAGGCCGCCAGCCTCGCGGGCGATGGAAGCCAAGAACGAGCCGAGCTTCACGCGGCCATCGGGCCTCGCTGCTCGCTCCAAGATGTCGCGGATTTCGGCCTCGGTACTGCGGCCGTGCTGGGCGGCTTGGACTCGGATGGCCCGATGGACCTCATCGGGCAGATTTCTGACATTCACGTTCGCCATTTGGTAGCTCTCCAATGAAATGCTGTCAATGGTGGCATTCTATGATTTTGACACCGCCTTCAAGCCCTTTTATTCACCAGCCGGTCGCTTTGTCGCGCGCGGCCCAGGACTTCGAGCGTGTCGAGCAGGCGGGGCAAACTTTTATTCCACAGACCTTTGCCTTTGAACGCTGCTTTGATGGTGGACAGGGGCAGCGGCTTGCGCTGCGGCGTGGCTGGATCGTGAACTTCTCTTTGCTGCTCGCTGCCCTGTTTCCTGGGTGTGGGCCTGGTGCAATGGTTCAGCAGCTGGGTGGCCAACTGGGCGCAGGCTCAAGGGATGGAGCCGTATCAACAGCGGGTGAGAGAGCCGAGGTGGTCGCAAATCGCGACCACCGAGCTACTCGCTCAACATTCAGCCAGCAGCCCCACGCTCAGTTTCGACTTGGCGGGCAAGCGCAACCGCATCTCGCAGATTCAACCGCAGCATGGCCTGTCCGCCAACGTAGCCGGTCAATGCTGCCGTTGCACGCTGCTCGATCTCGTCGGCGGTGGTCAGGCCAAGGCGCACCAGTTCAGCGATATCTTCTTTGTCGTTGTCAGCAAAGCGGGCAATTTTGCTGACCGCAAGATCAAGCGGAGAAAGAACATGCAGCTTGATCTGCGCAACGCCCAAATCCAACGGGATGGCGTCATCCAGATAATCCTCGTGCATCAACGCAAAAAACGCGTTGTAGTTGGTGTCGAAATAGAGCGACTCGTGCCGACCATCTTCCAGCGTCACGTCAACGATCAGATCGCTCGGAATAAAAACGCGGCTCCCAAACTCCGCGTCAACGTCAGTCGTCACACGACTTGCCGCGTAGAGATGCACAGCCATACCGCCGGCCAAAAACACCTTCAATGGGCTGCGCAGCGAGAGCCGTTCGTCGAGCTGCTTGAACAGTTCCCTCAGCCCCTGCGCCAGCGCCGTGTGTGTATGAAATTTTGGATCTTTCAGCATCACGCTGTGCTCAAATAAGCCGGTGACTCAACATGTCACGCAAGCGCGGAAGACTCACGATCCAGCCGTTTCTGACGACCGCGCCGGCCACCAAACTGTCGTTCGGGTGCGCAGCGAAATACTGCTCACTCGCCAACATCAAACGATCGGATTCGCGAGGGAATTCCGACCGGACGACCATCGAAGCCAACCGGAACACATTGGCCTCGCGTTGATCTTGCGCGGCTGGCGTGGCTTCTCGTGCGACGGCAGCGCATCGGGTGAGCAGCGCGGCTTCAACGTCTCTGGCGGTCATGGTTTGTATCGCCGTTCACGAAAGTATTCTGGCTGCTATGGTACAGAAACGGTTGGAATTCACCCGCGCCAGCCCCCGCCCTCTTGGCGCGCGCGGCCCAGGGCTTCGAGCGTGTCGAGCAGGCGGGGCAGGCCTTTTTTCCACGGGCCTTTGCCTTTAAACGCGGCTTCGATCGTGGGCAGGGGCAGCGGGGTTGGGCTGGCGGCGAGCAGTTGGGCGATGGCGCGGACCTGCTCGGGCAAGGTGGGCGGCCAGGGTTGGGCGGTGGCAGATGTGGCGGCGGACGTGGCGGTGGTGGCGCTGGTCTGGGACGCGGCGTCGCAGAGGGCGCGCTGCTCGGCTTCGGTGGCCTCGGCGTTGGCGGACGCAGCAGCTGCGGCTTGCGCGGCGGCGTGGCTGGCTTCGGCTTGGGTTTCAACGCCATCGAGGGCGGTTTGCTGGGGCAGCGGGGCGGCGGGTGGCGCGGCTGTTGCGGCGGCTTCTGCTGCTTCTGCGGCAGCAGCAGCGCGGCGTGCGGGGTCTTGGAACTCGGGGCGCAGCCAGCGCACGAGGCCGCCGCTTGGACTGCCCGGCCAGGTGCCGGCTTCTTCTGCGCTGCGTTGCGCGTTCAGCGCCACCAGCCGCTCCAGCAGGGTCTCGGTCCACGTGGCGCGGGCGGTTTCGTCGCGCCACGGGACCGGGCCCAGATCGCTCCAGCCGTAGGCTTGCAGCACAGCGGCGTCGAGCTCGTCGTGCAGGCTTTGCAACACGGTGACCAGACCTTGCTCGTGCAGCGCCTTGTCTTTGTGCAACAGCGTTGTGCCCCGGCGCAACGCGTCGAGCACGTTGTAGAGACCCGTCAGCGTGACGCTGGCGTGCGCGGCTTGGCGCGCCTTGCGGTGGGCGTCGATCTGCTCGGCCAGCGAGCGGATGCGGTTGGTAAGTTCGGGGGTGAGGCCGGTGTCTTCGTGGGGGAAGGGGAAGGTTTCGAAGCAGCGCGACTTGACGTAAACCGGGTCGTTGCCCACACCCAGCCAGCTGCCCAGCGCCAACGACCAATCCAAATGCACTTGCGATGACAAAACACCAAGTTGCATCGCATCGTCCAGCGCGATAGCGATGAGCTTGTTGTCCGGCAACACGCTCGCATCGAGGAACTGGAACATGCGGTGTTTGCTGGTTTCGACGGTGGCGATGTAGCGCGGTAATTCAGCCATTTGCTGGCGAAGCACGCGCCGAGGTTCGCCATGAATCCACCAGTTATCGCGATACCCCGCGCGATTGTTGTTGTCGCGTTCCGGCTTCACCCGCTCCAGCAACCATTGGTAGGCCGTGGGAAAGCGCTGGCGCAATTCATCTGCGCTCAAACCAAAAGCGTCAATCACCAGCACGTCACGCGAACTGGCCATCAGGTCGCGACCATTCCGGTACTCGCGGATGTGGCGTTCCAGGCCGGGCACTGTGCCCAGCCCGAGTGCAGAAGCTTCTTCGCGCGAAACGATGAAGCCCGCGCCAAACAGTTGCACACCTCGGTTGCTCAGACCCAGGTTGGCAAGCAAGGTTTTGGCGCTCGCCACATTGGCACCCAGCCGCAAATCCGCGTGCAGCAAACTCTGCTGCTCGTCCAGCGTCACAGCCACTTCGCCGTCACCTCCAGCGCATTCATCGCGCACGCTGAGTAAACGTCCTTCGTGCGACCCGAGCGCGCCCACCGTCATGGCGATGCGCACATCTGCATTGCCCGCGCCATCCACCCAAGGATGGTCTGGAATGGCGAACACCAGCGACAACGCAGGCAGGCCGGAGCGGGGTGTGCCGGGGGCCGATTTCTGCGCGTTTGGCAGCATGAGGCCCCCGGCATGCCCCGCTGCGGCTGAGACAGCCTCACCGTCGAGCGCGGTTTGCACCACGCGGCGGTTGAAGGTCTGGCGCAGGCTGTTGGTGGTGATAAACCCAAACCGCCGCGCAGCACCGGCCCGCACCAAGCTGGCCGCGTGGTGCCACCAGTACATGACGAAATCAGCGCTCTCGGGCACGGCAGGCCAGGCAGCGCGCAAGGTGGTGGCGTAGCCGTCGCCCAGTGCGGCGCGCATGGCGCCGGCACCAATGAACGGCGGATTCCCCACGATGAAATCCGCCGCCGGCCATTCGGCTTGCCTCGGGTTCTCGTAACGCCACTGCACCACCTGCGCGGCTTCGTCGGGCACCGCCTCGCCTGTCACAGGGTGCTGCTTGAACGTGGTGCCGTCCCAGCGGGTGATCGTTTTGCCACTTGTATCGAGCGCGGGCGCCTGGCTGTCGAAGGCGAGCACGGCGTCGCGGTGTTCGATGTTGCGGTAGTCGTGCACAACAGGCTCGGCCGCGCTGGCCAGACCGCGCGTGCGCACCTGCCATTGCAGCCAGCCGATCCACAGCACCAGCTCGGCCAAGGCGGCAGCGCGTTCGTTGAGTTCGATGCCGCGCAGCTGCTGCAAGGTGACGGTTTCGCCCTCCATCGCGAGCGTGTCTTGCGTCTCACCCAGGGCTTCGAGCTGGTTGATGACTTCGCCTTCGAGACGCTTCAAATGCTCCAGCGTCACATACAAGAAATTGCCGCTGCCACACGCGGGATCGAGCACGCGGGTGGTGCAAAGCTGGTGATGGAAGCGCTTGATTTCCGCGCGGGCTTCGACCAGCTTGGCGTCGCGCTTTTTGCCTTCCAGCTCGCTGGCTTCGCGCGCGAGCAACACGGCGGCGGCCTGGGCGTGGGCCCAGTCGGCGCGCAGCGGCTCGACCACGGTGGGCAAGACCAGCCGCTCGACATAGGCGCGCGGCGTGTAGTGGGCGCCGAGGGCGTGGCGCTCGGTGGGATCGAGCGCGCGCTCCAACAGCGTGCCGAAGATGGCGGGCTCGACCTCGCGCCAGTCGGCGCTGGCCGCGCGCAGCAGGCCGTCGATCTGCGCGGTGTTCAGCGGCAACACATAGCCGTCCAACCCGGCGCCTTTGAAGAGCTTGCCGTTGAAGCGCAACACGTCGGCGGCGATGGCCGCGTTGAAGCCGCCCGCGTCCATGCCGGCCCAGAACACCTTCAGCATTTGCGCCAATGTGGCGGGCTGTTCGCGGTGCTGGCGCAGCAGGTGCGCGAAGCTGCCACCGCCGTCTGGCGAGGCCGGGAGCAGGCCCACGTCTTCCGCGAACATCGAAAACAGGCAGCGGGTGAGGAAGCCGGCGACCGCGTGCGGCGCGTTGCCAGCGGCCTCCAGGCTTTTGGCGAGACCCGCCAGCTCGGCGGCGACCTGGCGCGTGACCTTGGCGCTGATGCGCGAGGGGTCGAGGCTGAGCGGATCGAGCCACAGCGCTTGCAGCCGCGCGCGGATGGCGGGGTCGGCCAGCTGCGCCAGGCGGATGCGGTGGCTGCTCGGATCGGGGAACGGCGTGTAGGTGGCGCCGGAGCGGGTGAACTCGGCGTAGAGCTCGATCACATGGCCGACATCGACCACCACCACAAAGGGCGGGCGGCCTTCGGCGGCGGGCAGCGCGCGGGCGTAGTCCTCGGCCTGCTGGCGGGCTTTGAGCAGCGCGTCGTCAAACGCTTTGGTGGGCGCGCTGCCGCTGGCCTGCGCGGTGATGCCCGCTTTGAGCTTTTTGCTCTCCCACACGAAATGGCCGCGCTTGTAGCAGTCGACCCGCCCGGCCCTGCTGGAGCCGTCGCCATGGCGAAAGGTGATGGGGCGCTCGAACTGGTAATGCGGCTCGTGGGCGGGCGGCGGCGGTGGTGGTGTGGGTTTTGCTGTCGGCGTTGGCGTTGGCTTCTGTGGCCGGGGCGCCCATCCCTGGGGTGTGTTTCATGGGCGCGATCATAGGGTTCGGCGTGGATGAAACAGAGATGCTGGCCTGGGCTTTGGCCAAGCCAAAACGTCACCAGGTCGAATGAATGGCTGGCGCTGGGACGCGGGGGGGTTTGTAAAAGCGGCACTGCCGCGATGGCGTTGGCTGGTGATGTCGCTGGCGGGTCGCGGCAGTGCCGCTCGCTACGAAGGCATCGCTCGCGGCGCGTTGCAAGAGGTTGGCCAAAGTGGTGAATTTGTGGGAGCGGCACTGCTGCGATGGCGTTGGTTGGTGTTGTCGCTGGCGGGTTGCGGCAGTGCCGCTCGCTACGAAGACAAGGCGCTTTTTGCACTGCTTGGCGTGGACGGGGACTCAGAGCTGGTCAAGGCCAACCTCGACCGCGCGTGCTTTGTCGGCCAGGCGGGTCACGGCCTTGCGGTAAAGATCCTGATCGGCCAGCTCGTCCATCATGGCTTCGAGTAGCTCGGGCTCGACCATGTAAAACGCCGGGCGGTTGTGGTTGAGCACCGCCACGGGGCGGTTGCCCGCTTCGCGCAAGACCGCAGCCGGTTTTTTCTTGAATTCGGACATGCTGACCGACAGCTCAGACAAGACGGTTTCCATTTTCAGCTCCAAAAATAGCTCTTAATTCAGAGCTTGATGTAGATGGCGTCAAGCCATGCTGGCCGAGCATGCCCCCGCGCGCACTACCATTGCCCCACCATGCAAATCATTGACGCCAACACCACCCGAGCCGCCCTGCCCTTTGACCAACTCGTGACAGCGCTGCGCGAGCGCTTCGCGGCCGGCTGTGAAACGCCGCCGCGCCATGTGCACGAGATCGCCAATCCGCTGGCGGAAGCCGGGGGCGATGCGCAAACGCGGCGCATGACCTCGCTCATCATGCCGGCCTGGGTGCCGGGCAAGTACTACGGGGTGAAGATCATCAACATCGCGCCGGGCAACGCCAAGCGCGGCCTCTCAGGGCTGCATGGCAGTTACCTGCTTTTTGACGCGCGCACCGGTGTGCCGCTGGCGCACCTGGACGGTGACGAGATCACCGCGCGGCGCACGGCTGCGGCTTCGGCGCTGGGCGGGTCTTATCTGGCGCGCGAAGACGCGAGCCGGCTGCTGGTGGTGGGTGCGGGCCGGGTGGCGGCGCTGCTGCCAGCGGCCTGGCGCGCGGTGCGCAAGATCGAGCGGGTGACGGTGTGGGCGCGGCGCCCGGAAGAGGCCGAAAAACTGGCGCAGCAGTGGCGGGCTGATGGCTTCGATGCGCAGGTGGCGACCGACCTGGCGGCAGCCTGCGGCGAGGCCGACATCGTGAGCTGCGCCACGCTGGCAACCGAGCCGGTGGTGCGCGGCGCGTGGCTGAAGCCGGGCTCGCACCTGGACCTGATCGGCAGCTTCACGCCCACCATGCGCGAGGCCGACGACGCCTGTTTTGAAGACGCGCGGGTGTTCGTGGACACCGACGAGGCGCTGACCAAGAGCGGTGATCTGCTGGTGCCGATGGCAAACGGGATACTGACCGAGAACGACATTCGCGGCACGCTGACCACGCTGTGCAAAGGCGTGGCCACTGGGCGGCGCAATGCCGCCGAGCGCACCGTGTTCAAAGCGGTAGGCAGCGCGCTGGAAGACCTGGCGGCGGCGATGCTGGTGTTTGAGTCGCGCCGCACGCCGTTGGCGTGATACCGGCTCGCCTGGCAAGCGAAAACTGCTTTGATGGGCCTTGCCTTGCCAACGCATGGTGCGCGGACGCTGGCTTGGTTCTCACTTGAAAAGCGAATCGGGCGTTGGCTGTTTCACAGCGGCTGAATGCCGACCGCGCCTGGCCTGGATGAATAGCGCGTCAGGCTGTCTTGCGTCTCGACCTCGACCTGGGCGCGTCGACCGCTGTAGACCTCGGCTTTGAGCCATTCGGTCTCGGTGGTCAGCAGGTGCTCGCTGGCCAAGGTGGCGCACCACACCCTCGCCTCGGCGTCCCAGCGGTAGCCCCGGCTTTTGAGCTGGTCTTTGGCTTCGAAGGGTGCGCCGGTCGCGCGCAGTTTGAAGCTGGGCTTGGGGGCTGCGGCCATCAACTGGCCCAGCCCGGTGAGCCCGGTGGTCTGGCTGTTGGCCAACCGGCAGCTCAGCACCTGCAGCAAGGCATGGCAATCGACCAGCGCGCGGTGCGCGTCATAAAACCAGCCCTGGTCTTGCGCCAGCGCGCTGAGCTTGGCCGATGACGCACCCAGCGCCTTCCAGTCGATGTCTTCGAAAGAGCATGCCCAGGGCTTGCTGGCGAAGCCGGGAAAGCGCGCTTCGACAAAGGGCCTGTCAAAACTCGCGTTGTGCGCCACCACCAAGTCAGCGCGGGCAAGCAGCGCATGGACCTGCGCATCGGCAAGCCGCTGGCCATGGACCATCTCGTCGGTGATGCCGGTGATCTGCCGAATCACCGTGGTGATGGGCACGCCGGGGTCTTCGAAGCCTTCAAAGATCTCCACCGGACCGAAGGGCAAGCCGCTGGCGGTGTCCACCTGCACCAGCAGCATGGCCAGCTCAATGATTTTGTCGGTGGCGTGCGAGAGGCCGGTGGTCTCGGTGTCGAGCACCAGCACCCACTGCGCGCCGGCCTGTGCGCTGTTGGCAACCGGCGCGTCTGCCTTCGGGCCGCAGTCGAGGTTGGGCACCAGACGGCGCAGCACCCGGTAGTCGGGGTGTTGCTCAAGCTGCTGCGCGATGGGCTCCAGGGATGCTGTGCTGGACGCTGGCGCGGCGGGGTCGTGCGGCTGAGCGATGGGTTCCAGCGTTGGCGTGTTGGGCTTGAGCGGCTGTGTGCTGGGCTCGAGCGGCTGCGCGGTGGCTTCCAACGCGGGTGAGCTGGGCGCATCGGTCAGCGGGGTTGGCTGGGGCTTCGGCTCTTTGGGTGGGTCGAAGTTGAGGGTGAGTTGGTTCATCGGCGGGTGGCGGTTGCATGGGTCATGCCTGGGTCGGACGCACGGGCCCAGGGCTGGATCGACCCACGCGGTCAAGGGGCAAGCGCGTGGATTCGGGGACCACAAGTGGACCATGGATCGTCCACTGCTTCACACGTTAAGCGAGCTGGCTGCCGACCTTTTCACCGGCCTGCGCCACCGGATGGCGCGCAAGGAACGATAGGGCGGGCATGGCTTGAGCAGCGTCCAACCCACAGGGCGGACACACAGGCGCTGGGCTGCACCGGCACGTTCGTTGCTTGTCAGTGCCCATGCCTGTTGAACTGCACACCCGAAATACAAATCCAGCCTTGACCACCACCGATGCCTGGCGCGATCCGCTGGCGCTGCTGCTGGCTTCGACCGGCGAGGGCATTTACGGCGTCGATCTGGACGGGCTCTGCGTGTTCATCAACCCGGCCGGTGCGCGGCTGATCGGCTACGAGCCCGACGAGGTGCGCGGGCGCAACATGCACGAGCTGACCCACCACGCGCGGTCGGACAGCACCGCATACCCAGAGGACCAGTGCCCGATCTTCAATGCGTTTCGCCGTGGGTTGCCGTGTCGCATCGACACCGAGGTGTTCTGGCGCCGCGACGGCACCGCGTTTCCGGTGGAATATTCCAGCCACCCGATCGTGGAGGCGGGACGTGTTCTGGGCGCGGTGGTGACGTTTGTCGACATCACCGAGCGCAAGCGCGCAGCCGATGCGCTCCAACGCGCCAAAGACGGACTGGAGGCCAGCGTGCGCGAGCGCACCGGCGCGCTGGAGACGGCATTGCAGCGGGTGCGCGAGCTGGCGGCCTGGTCTGACACGGTGCGCGAAGAGGAGCGCACCCGCATCGCGCGCGAGGTGCACGACGAGCTGGGCAGCCTGCTGGTGGCGCTGAAGATGGATGTGAACTGGATGGACAAGCGCCTGGCCGAGCAACCGCAGCGCAGCCCGGATGCCGCCACCGAGATGCGCGAGCGCATGCGCTGCAAGTGCCAGAACATGAGCCGCCTGATCGAGACCGCGGTGGACAACGTGGGCCGCATCATCACCGACCTGCGCCCCAGCATTCTGGACCACCAGGGCCTGTGGGCAGCGCTGGAGTGGCAGGCCCAGGAGTTCACCGCATCGGCCGAGTTGGTGCTCGACTGGCAACTGGCACTGGATGAGCCTTTGAAGGCATCGACGGATGTGCCCGAGCCGCTGGCAATGGCGGTGTTTCGCATCTTCCAGGAGATACTGAGCAACGTTGGCCGCCATGCCCGCGCCCACCGGCTGCAGGTGCACATTGCGCTGCAAGCGGGTGTGTTGACGCTGGTGGTGCAAGACGACGGCCAGGGCGCACCACCGCAAGCATTCGAGGCGGCAGATGCCTATGGCGTGATGGGCATGCGCGAGCGCGCGCACCACTTCGGCGGGCGCATCGACATCACCAGCGCGCCAGGCGCGGGCACCCGCATGTGCCTCTCGGTCGCGCTGCCACCAGAGACATCCGCATGACACACGACATCAACCCAGACACCATCCGCGTGCTCATCGGCGACGACCACCGCATCGTGCGCGAAGGCATCAAGCAGGTGCTGGCCGACGCGCCCGACGTAACCGTGGTGGCCGAGGCAGCCACCGGCCCCGAGGTGCTGGCGCAGGTGGCGGCATTGCTCGCACCCGGCGGGCCAGGCCTCAGCTTGGTGCTGCTGGACATCGCGCTGCCCGGCATCGACGGTCTCGATGTGTTGCAAACCCTCAAGCGCGAACACCCACGCCTGCCGGTGCTCATGCTCAGCACCTACCCGGAGAAGCAGTACGCGGTGCGCTGCATCCGCCTGGGCGCCAGCGGCTACCTGAACAAGAGCGCCGACCCCGACGACATGCTGACTGCGGTGCGCAAGGTGGCGCAGGGCGGCATCTACCTGACCGAAGCCACAGCCGAAGCGCTGGCCGCAGCGGTCGGCCAGGCAAAAATCCAGGCTGGCCCCGAGGCCCTGTCGCACCGCGAACACCAGGTCTACCGCCTCCTCACCCAGGGGCACACCGTGAGCGAAATTGGTGCGCAGCTGGGCCTCGCGCCCAACACGGTGAGCACCTACCGTGCACGCATCCTGGAGAAGACCGGCGCGAAAAACGATGTGGAGCTGGCGCTCTACGCAGAGCGCCACGCGCGTGCCGCCACGCCGGGCCAGCCAGCGGTTTGAACCCATCGTTTGTGCCGTGCCGCACCGTGGCAGTGCGGCACGGTTCAACACTGTTCGTTCTTGGTGCGTAGCGCGCCAGGCGACGTCGCCAGGGGTGGGTCGCCCGTCCACGCGTTCACCCACAGCGGACCGAAGCACCCCTTTCACCGCGCTCAGGCCCTGGTTTTGTAGGGCTGCCCCTACCCCGCGTCAAAGACATGGGCACAAAAAGCGGCCAACACCCGTTCAGCGGGTCTTGCGGCTGCAAGTTGGCCCGGTGCTTGCAATGGATGAAGCGTCTTCAACTCACGAGGTGCGCCATGTCCGAATTCTTTGATCCCTACAACGCTGAGCGTCCGCTCATGATGAAGTGCAGCTGCGGGCGCGACCACACGGTGGCTGAGCACAAAGCTGAAGAGGCAGGTGCCACGCAGGCCACCCGCACCCTGCGCGAGCGCAGCGAAACGGCCGAGTTCGAGGCCTACAGCAACGAGTTCATCGAGGCCACGCTGATGAAGGCCCTCTTCCCGCAAGACGAAGTGCGCCGCCGCTTCCTGCGTGCGGTGGGCAAAGGCACGGCGATGGCGGCCATCTCCAGCCTGCTGCCGGTGGCCAGCCTGCAAGCCATGGCGCAAGACAAGAAGGGTGCGCTGGAGAAGACCAAGCTCAAGATCGGCTTTATCCCGATCACCTGCGCCACACCGCTGATCATGGCCAAGCCGCTGGGCTTTTACGACAAGCAAGGCCTGGACGTGGAGGTGATCAAGACGGCGGGCTGGGCACTGATTCGCGACAAGATGATCAACAAGGAATACGACGCCACGCACTTCCTCTCGCCCATGCCACTGGCGATATCGATGGGTGCGGGCTCGAACGCTGTGCCGATGAATGTGGCCACGATCCAGAACACCAACGGCCAGGCGATCACGCTGCACAACAAGCACAAGGACAAGCGCGATCCCAAGCAGTGGAAAGGCTTCAAGTTTGGCGTGCCGTTCGAGTTCTCGATGCACAACTTCCTGCTGCGCTACTACCTGGCCGAAGCCGGTATCAACCCCGACACCGATGTGCAGATCCGCGTGGTGCCGCCGCCTGAGATGGTGGCCAACCTGCGCGCCGGCAACATCGACGGCTACCTCGGCCCAGACCCGTTCAACCAGCGCGCGGTGTTCGATGAGATCGGTTTTCTGCACATCCTCACCAAGGATTTGTGGAACGGCCACCCTTGCTGCGCGTTTGGCACCAGCACCGAGTTCATCCAGCAAAACCCCAACACCTTCGCCGCGCTCTACCGCGCGGTGCTCACCGCCGCCGCCATGGCACGCCAGGCCAAGAACCGCGAGCTGATTGCCAAGGTGATCTCGCCCCAGGCCTACCTGAACCAGCCCGAAACGGTGGTGGCTCAGGTGCTCACCGGCCGTTTCGCCGATGGCCTGGGCAATGTGCTGACGGTGCCCGACCGAGCCGACTTTGACCCGATGCCGTGGCAGAGCATGGCCGTGTGGATGCTCACCCAGATGCAGCGCTGGGGCTATGTGAAGGGCGAGGTGAACTACAACCAGATCGCAGAGCGCGTGTTCCTGATCACCGATGCGCGCAAGCACATGAAGGACCTGGGCATGCCGTTCGAAGCCGGTTCGGGCTACCAGAAGCACACCATCATGGGCAAGGAGTTTGACCCGGCGAAGGCTGCGCAATACGCGAAGAGTTTCGCGATCAGCAAGGCGGCCTGACATGAAAGCGCTCAACCTGAACCTGCGCGCCGCGCTGGTCTCGCTGCTGATGCTGGTGGTGTTCATCGGCGCCTGGCACCTGGGCACTTCGGCGCCATCGGTGGGAGGCTCCAGCGCCGGTATGACGGCAGAAGAAATCGAGTACGCCAAGCTGCTGGGCAAAGACCCGGGTGCGGAGAAAACCACCGGTTTTCCCCAGCCCATGGCGGTGCTGGAGGCGAGCTGGGCGCACCTGTCCAATCCGTTTTACGACAACGGCCCGAACGACAAGGGCGTGGGCATTCAGCTCGGCCATTCGCTGGCGCGGGTGGCGGTGGGCTTCTTGCTGGCGATGGCGGTCGCCATTCCGCTGGGCTTTCTGATTGGCATGTCGCCACTGCTCAGCAAAGCGTTTGATCCGTTTGTGCAGGTACTCAAACCCATCAGCCCGCTGGCCTGGATGCCGCTGGCGCTGTACACGCTGAAAGACAGCAACGTGAGCGGCGTCTTCGTGATCTTCATCTGCTCGATCTGGCCGATGCTGCTCAACACCGCTTTTGGTGTGTCTGCTGTCAAGCGCGAGTGGCTCAACGTGGCCAGCACGCTGGAGGTGAGCCCGCTGCGCAAGGCCTTTCGCGTGATCCTGCCGGCCGCCGCGCCCACCATTCTGACCGGCATGCGCATCAGCATGGGCATCGCATGGCTGGTGATCGTGGCTGCCGAGATGCTGGTGGGCGGCACCGGCATCGGCTACTTCGTGTGGAACGAGTGGAACAACCTGTCACTCACCAACGTGATCTTCGCGATTCTGGTGATCGGCGTGGTCGGCATGCTGCTCGACCTGATGTTTGCCCAAGCGCAAAAGGCGGTGACCTATGTGGAGTGAATCGTCCGAGCGCCCGGGGATGGCCTTGGCCACTCAGCGCCCCACAGCAACAACAGTGCAGGTGAATGCCATGTCTGGATTTTTGAAGGTCGAGCACCTCGCTAAAGCCTACCAGGCCGACAAGCCGGTGTTTGCCGATGTGTCTTTCGCCATCGATCAGGGCGAGTTCGTCTGCATCATCGGCCACAGTGGTTGCGGCAAGACCACCATCCTCAACGTGCTCGCGGGGCTGGACACTGCCACCTCGGGCCACTGCTTCATGGACGGCCGCGAAATCGCTGGCCCCAGCCTGGAACGCGGTGTGGTGTTCCAGAGCCACGCCCTCATGCCCTGGCTCACCGTGCGCCAAAACATCGCCTTTGCGGTGAAGTCGCGCTGGCCGGATTGGAACAAGTCCCAGACCAACGAGCAGGTGGAAAAGTTCGTGGCGCTGGTGGGCTTGAGCGCCGCGATTGACAAGAAGCCGAGCCAGCTCTCGGGTGGCATGAAGCAGCGCGTGGGCATTGCGCGGGCGTTCGCCATTCAGCCCAAGATGCTGCTGCTCGATGAGCCGTTTGGTGCGCTGGACGCGCTCACGCGCGGCACCATTCAGGACGAGCTGATGAGCATCGTGCGCCAGACCCAGCAAACCGTTTTTATGATCACGCACGATGTGGACGAGGCCATTTTGCTGGCCGATCGCATCCTGCTGATGACCAATGGCCAGGAGCTGCCCGACGGTGGCTACGCCCCCGGCGGCATGGCCGAGGTGGTGGTGAACCGGCTACCGCGTGGCCGCACCCGCTCGCAGCTGCACCACCTGGATGGCTACTACGACATGCGCAATCACATCGTGGACTTTCTCGTGTCGCGAGCAAAAGCTCGCTGACCCCCCGCGCCGGCTTCGCCGTCACCCCCCAAAGGGGGGCGGCGCTGGCGGCCCGGCAAAGCCGGTTCCGCGGCGCCCTGGGCTGAACTTCCTATCGCGCCACTGTCATTTGGTCTTTCAACTCTCTTCCGCTTTTTCTTTCATCAACACCACAACGAGGCAACACCATGAGCCGACTCGCCGTCACCGAAAAAATCATCACCACCAAGGTCACCAAGGGCCTGCAATGGGCCGACGTGGCCACGAAGGTGGGCCAATCCAAGGAATGGACCACGGCCTTGTGCCTGGGCCAGATGACAGCCACGCCAGCCCAGGCCAAGGTGCTGGGCAAGATCTTCAGCCTCTCTGCGGACGAACAGAAGTGGCTGCAGGTGGTGCCGTACAAGGGATCGCTACCCACCTCGGTACCCACCGATCCGCTGATCTACCGCTTCTACGAACTGGTAAGCGTGTACGGCACCACCTTCAAGGAACTGATCCACGAAGAGTTTGGCGACGGCATCATGAGCGCGATCGACTTCAAGATGGACATGCAGCGCCAGGCAGACCCGAATGGCGACCGGGTGAACATCGTGATGTCGGGCAAATTCCTGCCCTACAAGCAATATTGATGGAGCCGCGTCCACCCCTGCCACCGTTCACCGCCGAGACCGCTGCGCAGAAGGTGCGCATGGCGGAAGACGCTTGGAACTCGCGCGACCCGGACCGGGTGGTCAAGGTGTACACGGAGGACACGCGCTGGCGCAACCGCACCGAGTTCCCGGTCGGCCGCGACCAGGTGCATGCTTTTCTGGTGCGCAAGTGGGCCAAGGAAATGGACTACCGGCTGATCAAGGAACTCTGGGCGTTTGAGGGGCCGCGCATCGCGGTGCGTTTTGTCTATGAGTGGCACGACGCCGTCGGCCAATGGTTTCGCTCGCACGGCAACGAGAACTGGCAGTTCAACGCGCAAGGCTTCATGGAGCAGCGCCACGCCAGCATCAACGACCAGCCCATGCTCGACGCCGATCGTTTGTTCCATTGGCCGCTGGGGCGCCGCCCCGATGACCACCCGGGCCTGACCGAACTCGGGCTCTGATCGCCAACCGCTTGGCGCGCCCGGCGAAGTTGCTCAGGCAGCCAACATGCCGGGGCTGCCAGCGAGCGTTCAAGCGGGGTGGGCTTTGCCCGATGGCAACAGCTTTCGCTCAAAAGCAAAGCCGCGCAAACGGTGTCAGGCCTGTGTCTTTTGAAACCACGCCACACCCGGCAAACCTTTGAAATAGGCATCGCAGGTGAGCAGTTCGGCACCTTGCTTCAGGGCGGTGGCGTAGACGATGGCGTCTGCGGTGGCGAGCTTGTGTTGGCGGTGCAGGTCGGCGGCGAGCAGCGCGGTGGTGGTGTCGAGCGGCACCACTTGGCATTTCATGGTGTAGGCGATCACCTGATCGGTCGGCCCCTCGCCGAGCTCTCGCCAAACCCATTTGGACAGCTCCAACTGAACAAGGGTCGGGACGATGCACAAAGCTTTTTCGGGAATTTCCTTGGCCAACCGTTTGCCCAGCGCAGAGCCCACCAACCACTCGATCCAGGCCGAGGTGTCAACCACTCTGAGGGGCGCGCCCATCAGACACGGTCTTTGCGGTCGCGGTAGCCGGTGGTGCGGGCGCCTTGGGCGATGCCAGCCAAGTCCTGCAGCTCAGGCACCGGCATCACCAGCACGCCTTTGTCTTTCGGCACGAACACAAACGCTTGTCCCGCTGTCCAGTTGAACTCTTCTCGGACCGCTTTCGGAATGGAAATCTGAAACTTGCTGGACAAGGTGGCTGTGTTGGACATTTCTGGCTCCAGGTTTATCGATGGCAATCAAGTAAGAATATACCGAATGCCGCGAGTCTGTGGATGTGCCAATTCCACCGCACCGCTGACGTGGCTGGCCACTGTCGATGCATCCATTGGGTGTGGCTTGGCAGCAGCGCGGATCTGCTGACTGGGGCTGGCGTGAGACTGGCGAGGGACGGTGTAATCCAATCCGCGCAATTCGCCTACCCGCCCGTCGGTTCGACCTGTGTGCCGTCTGATCCGACACGGGCAAGGTGATGCTCTCCGCTGGAACAGCGCTCTGTGCAGCGTGAGCGGGTGCGAGCTGGTCTACACCCGCACGGCGGCCGCGCGCGGCTCGTAGGGCGCGGAGGCCGCGCGGCAGATCACCGCAGCAATGGCGCGGGCCTGGCGGGCGATGGGCTCGATGTAGCGGCTCGCCTGGCCGTTGATGGTGATGCAGTCGCCCAGCGCGTGGATGGGTTCGACGCTGGTGCGCATGGTGGCTGCGTCCACCGCAATGCCTTGGTTCCACGCCAGCGCAGCGCTTTGCGCCAGCCGCGATGGCGTGGCCAGACCGGCGGCAGCGATCACCTGATCGGCCACAAAGGGTCGCTATACAAAGCTTTCCATAGCGACCCGCTGCAGTCTTTCGCTCACATTCGGCAAAACGGTCCTTCAGGGTTCAAATGCCATGGAATCCAGCGGGCTGGCCGTGCCGCCCGCAGCCGCCTTCAGCACGTGCGTGTAGATCATGGTGGTTGATACGTCGCTATGCCCCAGCAGCTCCTGCACGGTTCGAATGTCAGTGCCCGATTGCAGCAGGTGGGTTGCAAAGCTGTGTCGCAGCGTATGCACGGATACGGGTTTGTGAATGTCTGCCTTGGGCACAGCCACCTTGATCGCGCGCTGCAAGCGTTCCTCAAACAAATGGTGTCGGCGTTCAACGCCACTGCGCGGGTCTATTGACAGCGTTGGCGAAGGAAACATCCAAAACCATGCCCAAGTGGAGCCCACCTTGGGGTATTTGATGTCCAACGCATGCGGTACCTCAACGCCGCCGCGTTGCACCTGCCGGTCTGCTTCCCATAATGCGCGGGCTGCCAGCATTTGCAGGCGCAACGCGGGTGCCAATGAACGGGGCAGCATCACCACGCGGTCTTTGTTTCCCTTGGCCTCACGCACGATCACCGCACGCCGTTCAAAGTTCACATCTTTCACCCGCAGGCGCATCCCCTCCATCAATCGCATGCCGGTGCCATACAGCAGACGCGCCAACAGACTGCTAATGCCGTCCATTTGCGCCAAAAGGCCCGCTACTTCGTCCTTGGTTAACACCGAGGGAATGCGCTTGGTCTATTGAGGTCGCCCGATGTTGTTCAGCCAAGGCAAGTCAATACTCAAAACTTCGCGGTACAAAAACAGCACAGCACTAAGCGCTTGGTTGTGTGTGGAGGCAGACACTTTGCGTTCATTGGCCATCATGCTCAAGAACGCCTCTACCTCCTGTACACCCATGTCACGCGGATGGCGCAGGGCTGGGTGGCACTGCAACGGATGAAAAATCGCGCCCAGTACAGATAAACCTTCTCGGTCTTGAGGCTATAGTGCATGTACCGAATCCGCTCGCGTACTTGGTCGAGCAAGCGGGTTGACTGCAACACAGGAGTGCCGGGTTTCATGGAAAATTTATACCTGATTTTTTGTACAGCGTATGGGCTTGAAACCCAGTGTGCAAGCGGTCTTCCGCAGGTTCTCAAAAATGATGTATCGTCAAGCACCGGATGTATCAACCGGGTTTTGCGTTCTACATTACGTTAGGCCCCAGAAACCCGATCTTGCTACGACTGAGAAAAACCCATGAACTTTTTGCTCTCCAATCGACGCTACATAAGCGAAATCAACTACGGGAAAGACCCATCCCTTCAGGAGCGGCTTGTATTTGACGCCACAATCGGATCGCCGTACGAATTGATCGCTGCTAGCAAAGGCTCTTTGCAAATGGGATCAGTTGTATTTCATAGAATGCACCGCGGGCAGGAGCCCAATGCACAGCTTGCGTACCTTGAGCCGCGAGGCGGCGACGAGAGCAATGACGCTGGGACATTTCATTTGGATGCTCCGGTCGATAAAGAGCTTTTTGATCGATGGATTTCATCGGGCATCACAAACGAATTCGCTTCGCTGACTGTCGGCTTCGGATTTATGCCTCCGGACGGCTTGAAGTACGGTGCTGGCCCGGACGGATGGCAGATTCAGACTTGGCTCGTGGAATCCCACCGCCATTTGATCGTCGAAGAAATTACTTTGATCGCCTGTCCAATGAATCCCCGCAACCAAGCGTCCAGAACATCATGATCCTGCGGCCTAACTCGGCATTGCAGTGGATCGGCTTCGCCGCCCGCTAAATTTATACGTTAGATTGCCCCCAGATGGATGCTCTGATCCTTATCGATAAACTACAAGCTCTTCTGGCTACGGCGCCTCCTTTGGAGGGGCGCGGTCCTTACGGCCAAGCACAGTTCTCCTGGTTAGGTCGCGCGTCCGCGTTGATCTCAATGTGGGATCGTACTGAGGCTATTTTCTTCAAGTCCGAAGTCGACGGCATGACGGGCAACTTCAATCGAGCAGCGAATCATGGCATCGTCTTCACCACGATTCACAAAGCAATCGCTTCCCTCGAGGAACAACTTCCGCGCCCAAGCGGGCAGGTATTCGGCCCTGGGGCCGCATACGACTTCTTCAAGGCGCTTCGTGAGCTCGTTCTCTCAGCCGAAAAGAGTGTTTTCATAATAGACCCGTACTTAGAAGCAGAGACATTCGATGGCTACCTCGGGGCATTTGCTGCGGGGCGACTCGCTCGGCTGCTCTGTTCGAGATATGCAGAGGAAGTCCGCGTAGCCGCCAACAAGTTATCTATCCAGCACACGCAAATCATCGAGGTGCGCAGGAGCAATGCCCTTCACGATAGAGTCATAGTCGTCGATGGCGCCCAATGCTGGGTTCTAGGTTCCTCTATAAAAGATGCCGCGACCAAAAGGGCTACATATTTGGCGCCGTTGTCTTCTGACATCGCTGCGCAGAAGATCCAAATTTATGAGGGCATTTGGAATGCTGCCACGGCTATCTAACGAGTAAGGATAGATCGCGCGCAGCCGCGATCTATCCGTTTGTTGGACAAGCCCGGTTCGGGCGGAAAGGAATGGGGAGTGGCGCCGCTGTAGATTGATCCGTGGGATCGGGCGGCGGCGGGCAGACGACGGCGTCTGCCCAAGGATTGGCAACATGCAGCGGTTGCCATCGATTGCGGTCACCGGGTTTTCAGGCCAGCCGATGGCCCAAATTCCTGCTCAAAGCACGAGCCGATCCGCCCGGCTGGGCTGAATGGGCTCAGGCCGGGTTGATGGGGTCGGGCGCCAGCCGGTTCAGTGCTTTGTCACCTCCACCGGAACACGCTTGTCGGGCTGTGCGGTTTGTGGCGCTGTGCAAGGTGGCACCGCATCGGGCTTGATGCGCCGCCTCAGAACCATCATCGCCCCGCCACAGACGCAGCGTCAGATGGGACGCTGCGCGGGAACATCCACTGGCGCCTGAGCGGCCGATGGCCGCAAGTGCAGCAGTTGCAGCAAGTGCAACGCGCGGCGGCTGTTGTGGTGCAGAAACCCAAAGTTTCTGGCCCGCTGTAAACCTTTGGGCAAGACGTGCTGTAGCAGCACCCACAGAAAGTCCAACCCTTCAATCGAGAGGACAAACACCGGCAAGCCGGTGGTTGTCCTCTCATCTCAAACGTTAGGCATCAGAAAACGCAGCCGTTGCGCTCGGTACTGAGATCCGGTACCATACAGCGCATGAAGCGCGCCCATCAGCGAACACTCGAAGGAGTTTTCGTGCACCCAACGAGCGCGAGCATCGCTTGGAAGGACATCGAAGCCCTCTTCACCGGCCTTGGCGCCGAAGTCAGTGAACACTAGGGAAGTCGAGTTTCCATTTTTCTTTTCAATGAAGTACGTGTCTTCCACAGACCGCACCCCTCGCCGAATACTGACAAGGGCGCTGTGGTTTCGGTCAAGAAGTGGCTAGAACAGCATGGAGTAATGCCATGAACGTGATGACGGTAGACGGATACAGCGCAAAGATCGAATACGACCCTGAGATTGATATGTTCAGAGGGGAGATTCTTGGCCTGACGGGCGGAGCGAACTTCTATGGGAAGAATCCCAAGGAACTCCGGTCAGAGTTCAAGAATTCATTGAATGTCTTTCTTGCGGTTTGCGAAGAGAAAGGCATCGATCCGAGGCGCAGCTACTCCGGGAAGTTCAATCTTCGGATTCCGCCAGAGCTTCATGAGAAGCTCGCCATCGCTGCGCAGGCCGAAGGGAAAAGCATCAACACGCTAGCCCAAGAAGCCCTTGTGCAGCGCGTAGCGGTCTGATGCCAAATCCCTCACTCAAGCGGAGCGCCAACCGCCTACCGGCGCGCGGGCTCGCTTCGTTCTGGCCCAGCGCCGGCCTGGCGCTGTTGCCCGCTTCGGTTCAACGGTAGGCCCCGCAGTTCACCCATGGCGCGCTCTTCTGCAACAAATCAAACCCTGGGGCTGGCCGGCTGGCTCCTGGCGAGCTTCATCACGGGTGCAATCGGTGGACTCGCCTCAACCAACGATGCGAGCTTCTATGGGCAACTGGTGCAGCCAGCTTGGGCGCCACCCGCTTGGCTGTTTGGGCCGGTCTGGTCGGTGCTCTTCGTTTTCATGGGCATTTCCGCCTGGTTGGTCTGGCGGCGATATGGCTTTCGCGGTGCCGGTGTCGCGCTGAAGCTCTTTGCAGCCCAGCTGCTGGCCAACGCGCTGTGGTCATGGTTGTTCTTTGCTTGGCAGCAAGGCGCTGTCGCGTTCGTCGAGATCTGTGTTCTCTGGCTGCTCATCGCTGCCACCATGGTCGCGTTCTGGCGGCTCCATCGGGTTGCGGCACTTTTGCTGGCCCCCTACCTCGCGTGGGTCAGCTTCGCCGCCGCGCTGAATTTCGCCTTGTGGCGGCTCAATCCAATAGCCCTTGGGTGAGCTCAGCGCCCGTGGGGCCTGGCCCTTCGCTCAGGCGCAGCGCCAGTGGCAGGGCGCCAGAAACCCCGGCCTCTGGCGAGCCCTTAGCATCACCCACTTCTTCAACCAACCTCTTCTTCACCGCCATGCTGAACCATGTGATGCTCGGATCGAATGACATTGAGCGCTCGAAGCGCTTTTACGACGCTGTCTTGGGCGTCCTGGGCGCAGGTGAGCCGATCCGAAATGTGGCTGCCACCGGCCACGTACGCCTCTTCTACCGCCATGACGGAAGTACTTTCGGGCTGACGCAGCCCATTGACGACCAGCCAGCAACCGCAGCCAACGGCGCGACGATCGGCTTTCTGTGCAACTCAGACGAACAGGTTAAAGCGTTTCACGATACCGCCGTCGCCCATGGCGGCCAATCGATCGAACAGCCGCCAGGGTTGCGCGCGGGAAGTATGGGTGCCATGCACCTTGCCTACGTCCGAGACCCTGACGGACACAAGCTGTGTGCCATCTTTCGGGTCAAGTAACAGCGCCACCTCGGGTGTTTTCGGCGTGAGGGTCACCCGCGCCCAGCCACCCCCTCAAGCCGAGCCCCAACGTGGGCCACCAAGCCTTCAGCGCAACCCCGCCTTGCGCAGGCGGTAGCTGAACTGCCGCAGCGTGAGCCCCAGGCTTTGTGCGGCGCGGGTCTGGTTGCCGTGGTGGCGCAGCAGGGTTTCTTGCAGGACTTGCGCGTTGTGCGACTGAGCACTCTGGTGGTCGCAAACGCTGTCGACTGAGGCGGGCTTGTCGGGCGGGGGTGACGTGATCGGTCTGGGTGACATGGCTTCTGGCATGAAGCGCTCCAGCGCTTCTGCGCTCACCAGCGGGTGGTGGGCCAGCAGCACCAGGCGCTCGATCAGGTTGCCCAGCTCGCGGATGTTGCCCGGCCAGTCGTGTGCTTCAAGCCGCGCCAGGGCGCCGGGTGAGAGGTAGACGTTGCGCTGGTGGGCCTGGTTGGCGCGGCTCACGAAATGCAGGGCGAGCCCTCACACGTCTTCGCGCCACTCGCGCTGGCTGGGCAGGCGGATGGGAATCACATTGAGGCGGCAATACAGGTCTTGGCGGAAGCGCCCGGATTGCACTTCGCAGCCCAGTTCGCGGCTGGTGGCGGCCACCAAGCGCACATCGGTTTGAATCTCGCGCGCACCTCCCAGGCGCACCAGCGTGCCCTCTTGCAGCGTGCGCAGCAGCTTGTGCCTGCAGCGCCAGCGGCAGCTCGCCGATCTCGTCCATGAACAGGGTGCCGCCATCGGCCTGCTTGAACCAGCCAGCGCGGGCGGCGGCCGCGCCGGTGAAGGCGCCGCGCTCGTGGCCAAACAGCTCGCTCTCGAACAGGGTCTCGGGAATGGCCGAGCAATTGACCTTGATGAACGGCAGGTCGCGCCGGCCACTGGCCAGGTGCACCGCGAGCGCAAACAGCTCCTTGCCGGTGCCCGAATCGCCCAGCAGCAACACTGTGGCCTGCGACTGCGACACCCGCTCCAACTCGCCGAGCGCTTGCAGCAGCGCGGGTGAGCTGCCAATGAGCCCGTAGCGCGCGGTGCGGGTATCGAACGCGCGCGACAGCGCTTCGCTGCGCGCCTCCAGCTGGCGGGTCTGTTCCGCCACCAGTTGTTCGAGCTGCAGCAACTGGCCAGCCAGCGTAGCGAGGATGCTCAGCAGGGCCAAGTCGTCATTCAAATGCCGCTGGCGGATGCGGTGGCAGCCGAGCACGCCCACGGTGGTGCCGTTGACCGCGATCGGCAGCTCGATAAAGGCCACGGTTTCTGAGGGAAGCTGGGCGCGGCGCACGGTGCGAAACAAGAACAGGGGCTCGGCGTCGACGTCTTGCACGATGGCGGGCAGCCCGCTGGCCAGCACCCGGCCAGTGATGCCTTCGCCCCAGGCAAACGCGCCGCGCGTCACTTCCTCGGCGGTGAGTCCGTAGGCGTGGCGCACCGGAGCTGTGCGCGGGCCGCCGGCCACAGCCCGGTCGTCGGCCAGCACCATGCGCCCGCGGTTCAGACCAAGCAGCTCGCTCATCAGATGCAGCATCTCGCGAAACACGAGACCGGGCGCCAAGCTGCGCCCCACCAGCCGCATGACCTCGCGTATGAGCAGCAACTCTTGGGCGCGCCAGTCGGTTGGAGCGGATGGCGGCAAGAGAGGGGTCTGGTCAGGCGCGGAGGATATGGCCACTTGGCAAGCAAGTGCTGCGCCAGGAATCGCTGGCCGACAAGGCGCGGTGCACAGCAGCACTTTGGCATCACCTGCTGTTGACTGCCACATATCGCCCAAGCAACGGCGAGGCAATGATTGAAGGCCAACGCCTCTTTCATGCGCTGCAGGCTTCAAAGGCCAGAACAAGGCCATGACGCGGGCCTTGTGCCAAGGCAAGATCAATTCAGCAGATGCCAATGGCCCATCTGCTGCCGGCATTTTTCTTTGAGCGGAATCGGGGGGATGAGCGCGCGAGGACGAAGCGATGTGCCCTCATTCACTCACGGCGTGAGTGCGCTTTGGTGCGGCTGGCGGGGATCGAACCCACGACCCTTGGCTTCGGAGGCCAATACTCTATCCACTGAGCTACAGCCGCAACCCTTTGGATTCTATCAGCCGGGGATATTTGGAAAGGCCCAAAAAAGCCCCGCTGGCTATAATCGTAGATCGTCCGCCATGGGTTTTGCCGTGGTCGAGTACAGCAGCCACACCGGCTCCGTTCCGCCTTTTTCGAGGAAACCATGAGCGACCACGCGCACGACGTCCACACTGGCCCGATCAAGACGCCCGCACAGCTGATGTGGACGTCGTTCTTTTTCTTCATCGCGCCGATCTTCATCATCATCGGCTTGGTGTATTTCGTGACATCGGGTCCCAAGCCCAACGCGGGCGAGGTCGATCGGGAGTTGGCCACCGCCGAGCGTATCCACCGCATCGGCTCGGTGGAGCTGCGCGACGCCAACCGTCCGCTGGCCACCGGCCAAGCGGTTTACCAGGCCCAGTGCACCGCTTGCCATGCCGCTGGCTTGGTTGGTGCGCCCAAGACAGGCGACGTGGTGGCTTGGGGACCGCGTCTGACGCAAGGCTATGAAACCCTGTTGTCGCATGCGCTGAATGGGTTGGGCGCCATGGGAGCCCAAGGGGGCGGTGCCTACAGCGACATCGAGATTGGCCGCGCCGTGGTGTACCTGGCCAATGCCGCCGGTGGCAAGTTCCCGGTGCCTGAAGCGCCAGCAGCAGAAGGCGCAGCGGCACCTGCTGAGGCGGCTGCTGCGCCTGCGGCGGCGGTTGTGCCCGCACCGGTTCAGGTAGCGGCTGCTCCCGCAGCGCCGCCTGCGGTCATCAAGGTGGCAGCGGGTGCCGGCGAAGCGCTCTATAAGCAAGCTTGTACGGCCTGCCACGCAGCGGGCGTCGCTGGCGCGCCCAAGTCGGGCGACAAGGCTGCCTGGGCTTCGCGCGTGGGTTTGGGTGTGGACGCACTCACCGCCAGCGTGATCAAGGGCAAGGGCATCATGCCGGCGCGCGGTGGCTCTGCTGGCTCCGATGCGGAAATCAAGGCAGCGGTGGAATACATGCTGGCGCAGCTGAAGTAAATCGCAAGCGCTGCTCGAAAAAAGCCGGTCACTGACCGGCTTTTTTATGGGCGCGTTATGGGCGCGACCGATCGCGCCAAGGCTCTCGCGTGCGGTCAGTGCTGCTGTTGCGCAGCGGCAGCGCTGGCCTGCTGAGCGCGCTGCGGGCTGCGCACAAAACCGAACTGGGCGGGCAGCGCTTGCGAGTCCACTGCTTCGGGCGTCCAGTCGCCGCGCTCCACCGCGTCGCCCGCCAGCGCCATGTCGGCGGTGTGCACCAGGCCGATGCCGAGGGGAGTGACGAGGTACAGGCGACCCAGCTCGTCCACCAGGCTGCGCTGCACCACGCCAGCGTCTTGACCGCTGTGATCGAGCACGCGGCCGTCGGGTTGCAGGCGCCAGATGTGAGGCGTGGCTTCGAGCTCCAAGTACACCCGCTGCGGGCCGTTCTGGAAGAACCACTGGCCTTGCTCGTCGCTGGCGCAGTTGCGCTGGATGAAGTCAATCAGCTTGTCGTGGTGCAGCAGTGAGCCTTTGCTGGCGCTGCCCGTCTCGCCGCTGGCCAGCACAAACGGCCCAGCGGCCTGCGCGCCGTCGTCGCGCATGTGCCACTGGCCGCGTGCGTCCAGTCCGAGCCAGCCAAAACAGTGGGGAACGTTGGGCCATTTGGCGATGGCTGCGATAACAAGTTGGTCCATCCCCTTTTGTATCACGCGGGGGCCATTACGCGTCGGCCCTCACATGTGATCCATCAGCCAGCGGCCCACCGCTTGCGGCATGGCACGCACATGGCCGGGTAGCGCCAGTGGCCCATCGGCACCGGGAAAGCCGACATGGCCGCCTTGCTCGGGCTGCCAGAGCGTGACACTGGGGCTCACCTGCTGCGCGGTGGGCAGCGAGCTGGCGGGCACGAAGGGATCGTTGCACGCGTTGAGCAACAGCGCTGGCAAACGCACCGCGCTCAGCAGCGGCTTGGCCGAGGCGCGGTGCCAGTAATCGTCGGTGCTGCGAAAGCCGTGCAGCGGCGCGGTGAACAGGTTGTCGAACGCATACAAATCGCGTGCGGCCAGCAAAGCATCGCGGTCGAACAGGCCAGGGTGTTGCTTCAGCTTTTGCAAGGCCTTGGGCACCATGGTGGCGAGGAACATGCGGGTGTACACCAGTCGGTTGAAGCCGCGACCAATGGCGTGTCCGCTGGCCGCGAGATCCAGCGGCGAGCTGACAGCGGCGACCGCGCGCACAGTGCGGCTGGCGCTGTCGCCGAATTCACCAGCCCAGCGCAGCAAGGCGTTGCCGCCCATCGACACACCCACCGCCAGCAGGGCGCGCCCAGGTGCCTCGGCCGCGAAACGTTTGAGCACCCAGTCGATTTCCTCGAAATCACCCGAGTGGTAGGCGCGCGGCGCGCTGTTGAGCTCGCCCGAGCAGCCGCGAAAATGCGGCACCGCAAAGGCCAAGCCGTTCGCGGCGGCGAAGTCGGCAAAAGCCAGCGCGTAGTGACTGGCAGACGAGCCCTCCAAGCCATGGAACAGCACCAGCAGCGGCGCATCGGGTGCGCTGGCGTGGGCGGCGCGGTCCACATCAATGAAATCGCCGTCGGGTGTGGTCCAGCGGCTGCGCACCCAGCGCGGTGCGGCGCCCGCATGGGTGCGGGCAACGCGCGCGGCCCAGATGGTCTGCAGGTTACCGCCCGGCAACCAGATCGGGGCGCTGTAGGCCATGTCGGCTGGCGATCGCACCACCGCGCCTGCTGCGTTGACGGTCTTTGTGGCCTCTGTGGTGTTGGTTGCCGCTGCTGTGTCAGCGGCCATCAGTGCAGCACCGGCCGCGTTGCGCTGGCGTCGTTCGGCTCCTGAGACATCCCAGGGCTGGCGTGGTGCGCCACCATGCGCCAGCCCTCTGCGGTTTTGACATAGACGTTGGTGGCCAGCACCCAAGCATGCTGCGGGCCGCCGTCGCCCTGAATCGTCACCCGCTCCACCACGCTGTGCACCTGGCAATCGCCAGCGTCCAGCCGGCGCACTTTTTCGGGGAAGGCCTGCACGCTGCCATTGGAAAACATGGCCTCGAAGGCGGCGCGCACGGCAGCATGGCCCAGCAGGCGCTGACCGCCGGGGTGAATGCAGACCACGTCGTCCTCGTCTGCCCAGCAGGCCATGAGTCGGTCGATATCGGCGTGTTGAAGGGCGTTGTAAAACGTGGCTTCGGTGTCGTCGGGCGAGCTCGGGGGAATCTTGGGTGTGCGCATGGGTGGGTATTTTGCCGCGCGGCCATCGGGCCGTGGCGCGGGTCGGTCTCCCACTTTCTGGCAGGGGTATAGTTTCCGCAGAGTCACCCATTGAGTCACGGCCGAATCGGCCACACGAGGATGCCATGCACACACTGTTCACCCGCTGCCTCACCTGGGCCAGCGCCCTGCTGCTGGCCGCCAGCCTCACCGGTTGCGGCTACAACGATTTCCAGCGGCTCGATGAGCAGAGCAAGTCGGCCTGGTCGGAAGTGCTCAACCAGTACCAGCGCCGTGCCGATCTGATCCCCAACATTGTGGCCACCGTCAAGGGCGAGGCCAATTTCGAGCAGGAAACGCTGACGAAGGTGATTGAGGCGCGCTCCAAGGCCACCTCGATCCAGGTGACGCCGGAGATGGTCAACGACCCGGCGGCAATGGCGAAATTCCAGGCCGCGCAAGGCGAGGTGAGCAGCGCGCTCAGCCGCCTGATGGTGGTGGTGGAGCGGTACCCCAACCTCAAGGCCAACCAGGGCTTTAGCGACCTGCGGGTTCAACTTGAAGGGACCGAGAACCGCATCACCGTGGCGCGCAACCGCTACATCCAGACCATTCAGGAATACAACGTGTTGCAGCGCAGCTTCCCGACCAACCTCACCGCCATGGTGTTCAGCTACCCGGCCAAAGCGAACTTCCAGGTGGAAAACGAGGCGGCGATCTCAGCGCCCCCCACGGTGGACTTCAACAAACAATGAGCCGCTCGGCGCGCGTGCACCTGCTGGATTGTTGGCTGATCCGAGCGGTTCGCGTCACACGCGCGGTCGTGCTCATTGGGCTGCTGGGGATAGTCGGCTCGTGGGCAGTGGCGCAAGGCGTTTTACCGTTGCCCGAGCTGAGCGCCCGCGTGATTGACCAGACCGGTACCCTGGATGCGCCTAGCAAGGCGGCGCTGGAGGCCAAACTCGCGGCGTTTGAGCAAGAGCGCGGCTCGCAGGTGGTGGTGCTGATGGTGGCGACCACAGCACCGGAAGACATCGCTGATTACACCCAACGCCTGGGCGATGCTTGGAAGATTGGGCGGCCAAACGTGGGCGATGGGGTGTTGTTCGTGATCGCCAAGGATGACCGGCGGCTGCGCATTGCCACCGCCAAGACGCTGGAAGGCGCCATTCCCGATCTGTTGGCGCGCCGCATTCTCGACCAGGCCGTCACGCCCGCTTTGCGCCAGGGCGATTACGCCGGCGGCATAGCGGCTGGCGTGGACCAGATCCTGGCCCGCATCCGCGGCGAAGAGCTGCCGCTGCCCAATGCCAGCCAGAAGCCCCGCGTGAGCGGCAATTTGAATGGGCCCGATCTGCTGATTTTTCTGGCGTTTGCGGTGCCTGTGGTGGCGGCTGTCTTGCGCGGGATTTTCGGCAACAAGCTGGGCACGCTGCTCACCGGCGTCGGTGCCGCAGGCCTGGCCTATTTGCTGACCGCTGTGTTCTGGATCACGGTGGGCGCAGGCTTGCTGGGGATGGTGGCGGCTTTGTTCATGCAGCACCTGCCGATGAGCAACGGCAGCGGGCGTGGCGGCCGGGGCGGGCCCTGGGGTGGTGGCGGGTTTGGTGGCAGAGGCGGCGGTGGCTTCGGCAGCGGCGGTGGGGGATTCAGTTCTGGCGGTGGTGGCAATTTCGGCGGCGGCGGTGCCTCCGGCGGCTGGTGAAGGAGCGAGCGCCATGGTGAATCTGGGTCGTTGGGCGCGCCATCTGTGGCTTGACGTGGGCGACGTCCATCGGGTGGTGCCCGACGCCATGGCCGAGCGGCTGGCGCGCCGCGTTGCCGCCAGCGAGGGCCGCCATACCGGCGAGGTGCGGCTGTGCGTGGAGGCTTCGCTGCCGGCGGGCGAGGTCTGGCAAGCGGGATCGACCCAGGCGCTGCCGCTCAAGGTTCGCGAGCGCGCACTGGGCTGGTTCGGTCGCCTGGGCATCTGGGACACGGCGCACAACAACGGCGTGCTGATTTACCTGCTGCTGGCCGAACGGGCAATCGAGATCGTGGCCGATCGGGCGCTCACCGAGCGCGTAACACCTGCTGAATGGCAGGCGATGGTCGCCCGGCTGTCGGCGCGCCTGCGCGCGGGCGAGATGGAAGATGGGCTGACGCAGGCGCTGGAGGAGGTGTCGGCGGTGCTGGTGGCGCACTTCCCGGCACCCGAAGGCTGGCAGCGCGCCAACGAATTGCCCGACTGCGTGGTGCGGGTCTGAAGGCGGTTGGGCGCCCGGTCGTCTTCTTTGCAGGCCCAGGTCATCGCGCTGTCGACACGACCGCATGGTGCACGTGCCGCTCAGGAACCCTGTGACGGCGAACAGCACAGCCGCGACCCACGCGACCTGTTAGCGCTTGTCCAGCGGCGGGCGGCTGTTCATCACCGCCTGCAGCTCTTGCTGCAAGACGTTGTTCATCTGAGCGAAGGTCCGAAGCTTGCGGGTGGTCTCGCGCAGGCGGTCGGCCATTCGCTTGGAGATCGCCAGCAGCAGCCGCGCGCCCACCTGCGGCTCTTCCTTGAGCAAACGCATCAGGGCAGTGCGCGTAAGCACAGCCGCGTAGATTTCGGTGGTGGCGGTGCAGGTGGCCGAGCGGGGCGAGCCATCGAGCACACCCATCTCACCGATCAGGTTCCCCGGGCCCATGACGCCGACCACCATGGCCTCGTGCAGACCGGACAGCTCGCTTTCCACCGCGATGTCGCCCTCCAGCACCAGCAGCATGTAGTCGTTTTGCTTGACCTCACCTTCATGGATGAACACGGTTCCCGGCGCAATGCGCTTGGGTCGCATGTAGGCCACCACCTTGAAGGCATCTGCCAGGGTGAGATCGTCGAGTGCACTGGCGGTCACGAGCAGCCGCGCGGCCACCTCTTCTGGTGCCATGTCCGGGCGCTCGAAGATGGACAAGACAGAGTCGCTCATGGAGCCCTTTGTCGGGTCGTTGGCAGGCGAACGAGGGCCAGCAATCGCACGAAAAAAAATCCGGCGCAAGGCCGGATTCACTTTGGACATGCCGCCCATCACGGTCTCACTTTTTCTGGCGGAACTTGCGCAAGGCAGCGATCTGCGCCGCCATCACAGCCAGCTCCGACGTGGCCTTGGCCAGATCGATGTCGCTGGCGGCATTCTTCACCGCTTCTTCGGCCTGCCTGCGCGACTCGGTGGCTTTGGCCTCGTCAAGGTCGGCGCCTCGAATGGCTGTGTCGGACAGCACAGTGATGTGGTGCGGCTGCACCTCCAAAATGCCGCCAGCCACAAACACAAACTCTTCACCGCCATCGGCCTTTTCGATGCGAACAGCGCCGGGCCTGATGCGGGTGATCAGCGGAATGTGACCCGGCAAAATACCGAGCTCACCGGCCTCGCCCGGCAGCGCCACGAATTTGGCATCGCCCGAAAAAATGGATTCTTCGGCGCTGACCACATCGATGCGAATGGTGCTCATGGTGACTCCAGTAACAAAAGGTGGTGAGAAAGCAAGCAGTGGGGTGACAGGCTGGCTACCGTGCCCAGCACCGCACACAGGGTGCGGTTTTGCACGGCGCCGGTGTCAGACGCCCCGACACACCGCTTTACGCCATCTTTTTGGCTTTCTCGAAGGCTTCGTCGATGGTGCCGACCATGTAGAACGCCTGCTCGGGCAGGTGATCGCACTCGCCAGCGGTGATCATCTTGAAACCGCGGATGGTTTCCGACAGCGGCACATACTTGCCAGGCGAGCCGGTGAACACCTCGGCCACGTGGAACGGCTGCGACAGGAAACGCTGGATCTTGCGAGCGCGGGCCACCGCCAGCTTGTCGTCAGGCGCCAGCTCATCCATACCCAGAATGGCGATGATGTCGCGCAGTTCTTTGTAGCGCTGCAGCGTGCCTTGTACAGCGCGCGCCACGTCGTAGTGGTCTTGACCCACGACCTGTGGGTCAAGCTGGCGGCTGGTGGAGTCCAGTGGGTCCACGGCTGGGTAGATACCCAGCGAGGCGATTTCACGCGACAAGGCCACGGTGGAATCCAGGTGGGCAAATGTCGTGGCGGGCGATGGATCGGTGTAATCGTCGGCTGGCACGTACACAGCCTGAATCGAGGTGATCGAGCCCACCTTGGTGGAGGTGATTCGCTCTTGCAAGCGACCCATTTCCTCAGCCAGCGTGGGCTGGTAGCCCACGGCGGACGGCATGCGGCCCAGCAGTGCGGACACCTCGGTACCGGCCAGCGTGTAGCGGTAGATGTTGTCGACGAAGAACAAAACGTCTTTGCCTTCGTCGCGGAACGACTCGGCAATCGTCAGGCCTGTCAACGCCACGCGCAAACGGTTGCCCGGTGGCTCGTTCATCTGGCCATAAACCATGGCGACCTTCGAGTCTTCGAGGTTCTCCAGATTCACCACGCCAGAGTCGGCCATCTCGTGATAGAAGTCGTTGCCCTCGCGGGTGCGCTCGCCCACACCCGCAAACACCGACACGCCCGCGTGGGCCTTGGCGATGTTGTTGATGAGTTCCATCATGTTCACGGTCTTGCCGACACCGGCACCGCCGAACAAACCGACCTTGCCGCCTTTGGCAAAAGGACAGACTAGGTCGATCACCTTGATGCCGGTTTCCAGCAGTTCTTGTGACGGGCTCAGCTCGTCGTAAGCGGGTGGCTTGCGGTGGATGGAGGCGGTCAGCGTCTGGTCCACAGGACCGCGCTCGTCGATGGGCGCGCCCAGCACGTCCATGATGCGACCCAGCGTGGCCTTACCCACCGGCACCATGATCGGGTTGTTGGTGTTGACCACCACCATGCCGCGACGCAGGCCGTCGGAGGAGCCCAGGGCGATGGTGCGCACCACCCCGTCACCCAGCTGCTGCTGCACTTCCAGTGTCAGTGCCGTGCCTTCCATTTTCAGGGCGTCATAGACGTTGGGCATCTGGTTGCGTGGAAACTCCACGTCCACGACGGCGCCGATGCATTGGACGATCTTGCCTTGTGCTTGAGACATGAGGAATACCTTTTCTTAATCTCTAAATTCTGTTGAAGATCACACCGCAGCAGCGCCAGCGACGATTTCTGAGAGCTCTTTTGTGATCGCGGCCTGGCGGGTCTTGTTGTAGACCAGCTTGAGTTCGCCGATGACCTCACCAGCGTTGTCGGTGGCCGCTTTCATGGCCACCATGCGGGCCGACTGTTCTGACGCCATGTTCTCAGCCACTGCCTGGTACACCTGAGCTTCGATATAGCGCAACAGCAGCTCGTCGATGACTGCAGCCGCGTCTGGTTCGTAGATGTAGTCCCAGTCGCGACCACTGCCACCTTCCTGCAACTCCCCGGTGTTGAGCGGCAGCAGCTGCTCAATGACCGCTTCTTGCTTCATCGTGTTGACGAACTTGGTGTAGCAGACATAAACCGCATTCACACGGCCTTCGGTGTAGGCATCGAGCAGGGTTTTCACCGGGCCGATGAGTTTTTCTAGGTGCGGTCTGTCACCCAGGCCGGTGGCGCTGGACACCACCTTCGCGCCAATGCGGTTCAGGAAAGCGAGCCCCTTGTTGCCAATGGCCACCGTCTCGGCGCTGGACCCCTTGGCTTGCAATTCCTTGAGCTGGGCGGTGAGCGCTCGCAAGATGTTGGTGTTCATGCCACCGCAAAGACCCTTGTCGGTCGTCACGACAACAAAACCCGCAACTTTCGCGTCGTTGGTCCGCATGAACGCATGCGAGTACTCGGGATTCGCCCGGCTCAGGTTGCCGGTGATCTCGCGCACCTTGTCCGCATAGGGCCGGGCCGAACGCATGCGTTCCTGCGCCTTGCGCATCTTGGAGGCGGCGACCATTTCCATGGCTTTGGTGATCTTCTTGGTGTTTTCCACCGATTTGATCTTGCCGCGTATTTCTTTACCTGCTGCCATTGGAGCTCCTTGTGAAGGTCGTCAATGGGCCGGATCAGTACGTGCCGGTTTTCTTGAAGTCGGCGATCGCTGCGGCCAACTGCGCCTCGGCGTCCTTGTCCATGGCACGGTCTTTTTCCAACTTGGCCAACAAGGGGGCGTGCTTGTCCTTCAGGAAGGCGTGCAGGCCGGCCTCGAACGGCAAGACTTGCTTCACTTCCAGCGAATCCATATAGCCCTTGTTCACCGCAAAGAGGGTGGAGGCCATCAAACCGATGGACTGGGGCGAATACTGCGCCTGCTTGAGCAGTTCGGTCACGCGGGCACCGCGATCAAGCTGCTTGCGGGTGGCTTCATCCAGGTCGGAAGCAAACTGCGCAAACGCAGCCAGCTCGCGGTACTGGGCCAAGTCGGTACGGATACCGCCAGACAGGTTCTTGATCAGCTTGGTCTGTGCTGCACCACCGACGCGCGACACCGAAATACCGGCGTTGATGGCGGGGCGGATACCGGCGTTGAACAGGTTGGTTTCCAGGAAAATCTGCCCGTCGGTGATCGAGATCACGTTGGTGGGCACGAAAGCGGACACGTCACCGGCCTGCGTTTCGATGATGGGCAGCGCTGTCAAAGAACCTGTTTTGCCCTTGACTTCACCCTTGGTGAAATCTTCGACGTATTTTTCGTTCACGCGCGCGGCACGCTCCAGCAGGCGACTGTGCAGATAGAAAACATCGCCTGGGTAGGCTTCGCGGCCTGGTGGGCGGCGCAGCAACAGCGACACTTGGCGGTAGGCAACAGCCTGCTTGGACAGGTCGTCATAGACGATCAGCGCGTCTTCACCGCGATCGCGGAAGTACTCACCCATGGTGCAGCCGGAATAGGCTGAGAGGTACTGCATGGCAGCCGATTCGGCGGCCGTGGCCGCGATCACGATGGTGTACTCCATCGCGCCGGCTTGCTCCAGAGCACGCACCACGTTCTTGACCGACGAGGCTTTCTGCCCGATGGCCACGTAAATGCAGGTCATGTTCTGACCTTTTTGGTTGATGATGGCGTCGATCGCCACCGCCGTCTTGCCGGTCTGGCGGTCCCCAATGATCAGCTCGCGCTGACCACGGCCCACCGGCACCATCGAGTCGATGGCCTTCAAACCGGTCTGCACCGGCTGGTCAACGGATTTGCGGGCGATCACGCCGGGCGCGACCTTCTCGATCACATCGGTCATCTTGGCGTTGACCGGGCCCTTGCCATCGATCGGCGCACCCAAGGCATTGACAACGCGGCCAATCAGCTCGGGGCCGACCGGCACTTCCAGAATGCGACCCGTGCACTTGACGGTGTCGCCTTCGGAAATGTGCTCGTACTCACCCAGAATCACCGCGCCAACCGAGTCGCGCTCGAGGTTCAGGGCCAAGCCGAAGGAGGGCACGCCCTCCTTGTTGGCCGGGAATTCCAGCATTTCGCCCTGCATCACATCGGACAGGCCGTGCACGCGAACAATGCCGTCGGACACCGACACCACAGTGCCCTGGTTTCGCACATCGCTGGCTTCGCCCAGGCCCTCGATGCGGGACTTGATCAATTCGGAGATTTCGGCGGGATTGAGTTGCATGGCTCTTTCCTTCTTTCGTTAAATGTGGGATGGGGCGCGGGCGTGCCGTCAGCCTGAAGCTGTCAAGCCGTCAGGGCCACTTTCAGTTGTTGGAGACGGGCCTTGATCGAGGTGTCGAGCACCTCGTCGCCGACCACCACACGGATGCCACCGATCAAATCGGGCTGGAGCTGGACTTGCAGGTTGAGCTTGCGCGCAAACCGCTTCTCCAGCACGCTGGAGAGATCGGCCACGGCAGCGCTGTCCATCTCGAACGCACTGTAGACAGTGGCGTCAAAAGCGCCGAGTTGGGCGTTTTTCAACGTGCGAAACTGCTGCGCGATTTCGGGCAAGGCCGACAAACGACCGTTGTCGATCACGGTGCGCAGAAAGTTCTCGCCCATGGCTGGCAACGGGTTCTCGAGGGTGCCAGCGATCACAGCAAGCACCTGCTCGGATGTCGCCTTGGGGCTGTCGGCAAACTGGCGCAGCTGTTCGTTGGCCGCCACAGCGGCCAGAGGGTCCAGCCACTCGGAGGTGCTGGAAGCGTCGGCGCCGACCGCCTTGAACAGCGCTTCAGCGTATGGGCGGGCAATGGTTGCTAATTCGGCCATGGTCTACCTGTGAAAACCTGAGGATTTCAATCGATGGGGCGCAAGCCGCGAATCAAAGTTCGGTCTTGAGACGGCTCAGCAACTCGGCATGGGTGCCGGCGTTGACTTCGCGTTTCAAAATCTGCTCTGCGCCTTTGACAGCCAGCACAGCCACCTCTTCGCGCAGCGACTCTCTGGCCTTGATCACCTGCTGCTCCGCCTCTTGGCGGGCGCTGGCCACGATCTTGGCCGCCTCGTCGGTGGCCCGTGCTTTGGCCTCTTCGATCACGGTCTGGGCACGGCGCTCGGCGTCAGCCAAACGGGTAGCGGATTCGTTGCGCGACTTGCTCAACTCTTCTTCCACCCGCTTGTTGGCCACGGCCAGCTCGGACTTGGCCTTTTCGGCAGATGCCAGGCCTTCGGAAATCTTCATCGCACGCTCATCAAGCGCCTTGGCGATGGGTGGCCACACGAATTTCATCGTGAACCACACCAAGATCGCAAAGACGATGGCCTGCGCGAAGAGGGTTGCATTGATGTTCATCGCAACGCCTTTCTGTGTGTTGACAAGAGGGGAGACGCCGCTGCTGCTGCCAGCGATCTGCCTACCACTCCGCTGGGATCAGGACCCGCAGAGCGGTCGGGCATATGCACCGACACAAACAGCAAACCCGATTACAGCGTGAACGGGTTGGCGAATGCGAACAGCAGCGCGATGGCCACGCCGATCAGGAAGGCGGCATCGATCAGACCGGCCAAGACGAACATCTTGGTTTGCAGATCGTTCATCAGTTCAGGCTGGCGGGCGGAAGCTTCGAGGAACTTGCCGCCCATCAAAGCGATGCCGATGGAGGCGCCAATGGCACCCAAGCCCACAATAAGACCGCAAGCCAGTGCGACGAGACCCAGAACGTTTTCCATGATGACTCCTTAAATAGTCAAGTTGATAAAGAAACAATGAGAACGAGAACCGAAAACTCAGGGCTGGAAAAACTCCAGCTCACTCAGTGAGCGTCATGCGCCTGCCCCAGATAAATCAGGGCCAGCATCATGAAGATGAACGCTTGAAGCGTAATGATGAGGATGTGGAAAATGGCCCACACCGTGCCGGCAATCAAATGGCCGACAAAAAAGAGACTGCCGCTGAACGACAGCGCCGCGTAACCACCCAGCAGGGCAATCAGCATGAACACCAGCTCGCCAGCAAACATGTTGCCAAAAAGCCGCATACCGTGCGAAACCGTTTTGGCAACAAATTCAATGATCTGCATCGCGAAGTTGATGACACCCAACAGCACCGCCCAGATGGGATTTTTGCTGGTACCAAAAGGCGCACTCACCAACTCGTGCGCCCAGCCGCCCAAACCTTTGATCTTGACGTTGTAGTACAGGCACATCAGCAACACCGAGATCGACAGGCCCAGCGTGGTCGACAGATCGGCAGTGGGCACCACGCGCAAATAGTCTTTGAAGCCCAGCGCCGGACCGACCACATGCCAAGTGGCCGGCAACAGATCCACCGGCAGCAGATCCATGAAGTTCATCATGAAAATCCAGAGGAACACCGTCAGCGCCATGGGCGCAACCACTTTGCGGCTGGCCGCGTTGTGAATCAAACCCTTGGCTTGGTTGTCGACCATTTCCACCAGCATCTCAACCGCTGCTTGAAAACGCCCAGGCACACCCGCGTGGGCCGTGCGGGCTGCGCGCCACAGCACGAAGCAAATCAACATGCCGAGCAGCACAGTCACGATGACCGAATCGATATTGATCACCGAGAAGTCAACGATGGACTCCTGCTTCTTGTTCGTCATGTGAACAAGGTGGTGGCGAATATATTCGCCGGGCGTGGGCCCTTGACCTTCTGCTTCCATCTTTGTTCGCGCCAATCAACCGTTTTGTTTCGAACGTCTGGACTGGATCAAAAATCCAGCCCAGTACACCTTGAGCGTTACCACCAGCCCCAACAGCAACCCGAGCCAGCTGAGGCCGGGCACCACTTGGGGCGCCAGCCACAGCATCGCCACGGCCAGCAAAACCTTGACACCTTCCCAAAACAGGAAGCCGGCAAACGCGGCTTGCGCGACACCCGCCATCAGGCGGGCCAGTGCGCTGCTGGTGAGCCCGTAGGCCATGAGGGCCGAGGGAATCACCACCGCTGCCGAACCGTAGAGCACCGACCAGGCAACTGGAGCGCGCTGCGTCAGCAGCCAACTCAGCCCACCCAGCAGCAACCCAACGATCAGCTGCGCCACCACCAGACGCCAAATCGACAATGTCGGCTGGCGCCCGCGCCACTCCCGCGCTTCTTCACGCGTCAGCGACTTGAACTCTGGCTCTTGCCACCTATCTTCCCAATTACTTTCTGTGCTCGCCGCGCTGTGCGCCGGCGCATTGGACCCCGGCATTTTGGACATGACAAATTACAGGCAGGTTACAAAGAGAAGCAGTTTTGCAAAGCCTTTGATTATACGTAGAAACCCGAGCCTTTCGTCAACGCGTGAGGCACAAACAAGGGTCTTTCTCCACACGCCGATAATTTCCTCATGACTTCCGTGCTCAACACCCCATCCCCATCGCTGCCCGACACCCCTTGCTACCTCAACGGGCGCTACAGCCCCGTCTCTGAGGCGCAGGTGAGTGTGCTGGATCGCGGCTTCATCTTTGGCGACGGCGTCTACGAGGTCTTGCCGGTCTACGACGGCAAAATCTTTCGCTTCGAACACCACATGGCCCGCCTGCAGCGTTCGCTGGACGAGCTGCGCATCGCCCGCCCCATGCCCAACGAGGAATGGCTGTCGATCGCGCGGCGGCTGATCCTGTCGCACACCGAGGGCGGGGGCTCGGGCAACCAGCTGATCTACATACAAGTCACACGGGGCGTGGCGGTGCGCGACCATGTGATGCCAGCCCACATCACACCCACCATTTTTCTGATGGTGAGCGACATGAAGCTGGCCACCGCAGCCCAGCGTGAGCAGGGCGTGGCCTGTGTCACCGCCGACGATTTCCGCTGGCAAAAGGCGCACATCAAAAGCACCAGTCTCCTGGGCGCGGTGTTCTCGCGTCAGATCAGCGCCGACGCGGGCGCGCTGGAGACGGTGATGTTTCGCGACGGCATGCTCAGCGAGGCCGCTGCCAGCAATGTGTGGGTGGTGAAAGACGGCAAGCTCATGGGGCCGCCCAAGGACCATCTGGTGCTGGAGGGCATTCGCTTTGGTCTGCTGGAGGACATTTGCAAGGAACAGGGCATTCCATTTGAGTTGCGCCGCATCACCCGCGCCGAGGTGCTGGACGCCGACGAACTGCTGCTGTCCTCGGCCACTAAAGAGGTGCTGCCGATCACCACGCTCGATGGTCAGCCGGTGGGCCATGGCGAAACGCTTGGCAAGCCTGGCGCCGTCTACGCAAAGCTGTATGCGGGCTACCAGCAGGCCAAGGCCGCGCAAGCGATCTGAGGGCACGCCATGTCCATCAATGTGCCGCCACCGATCCCCCCCGAACAATCGCTGATCGAGTACCCGTGCCAGTTCCCGATCAAGGTGATGGGCGCGCAGGTTGAGGGCTACGAGGCGGCGATGGTCCACATCGCCCGCTCGTTCGACCCCACTTTTGACGAGCGCACGATTGAGCGCCGACCCAGCAAGGCCGGTAACTACCTGGGGCTCACGCTCACGGTCTACGTGACCAGCCGCGAGCAGCTCGACGAGCTGTACCGCACCTTAACCACGCACCCGATGGTGAAGGTCGTGCTGTGATTCCCTTTGCACTGCTTCGGTGAGTCGCGATGTCGGTCATAAAAAAATCCATGCTGTTGCGGCTGCTGGGTCGCGTTGACTACGCCCCGACCTACGCGGCCATGCAAACTTTCACCGAGGCGCGCACACCCGACACACCCGACGAACTCTGGGTCTGCGAACACCCGCCGGTGTTCACCCAGGGTCTGGCTGGGCGGGAAGATCACCTGTTGGCGCCGGGTGATATTCCAGTGGTTCGGACCAACCGCGGCGGACAGGTGACGTACCACGGCCCAGGACAGGTGGTGGCCTACCCGTTGATTGATTTGCAGCGCGCTGGCTATTACGTGAAAGAGTACGTGTACCGCGTCGAAGAAGCGCTGATCCGCACGCTGGCCCGCTTTGGTGTGACGGGCCACCGCGTGGCGGGTGCGCCCGGCATTTATGTGCGCCTTGACGATCCGGGCAGCCACGCCCTGCTGCCGCAACGGCCTGCTCTGCGCGTTCCCGGCGAGCCCGCTGCCACACCCGACTTCACCGGCCTGGGCAAAGTTGCTGCGCTCGGCATCAAGGTGAGCCGACACTGCACGTACCACGGCTTGGCGCTCAATGTGGCGATGGACTTACAGCCCTTTCAGCGCATCAACCCTTGTGGCTACCAAGGCCTGCAAACGGTGGACCTTTCTACAATGGGCGCTGCCGTTTCATGGAACGAGGCGGCGCAGGTGCTTAGCGAGCAGCTCACCGCCATCCTGGCCCCCTGAAACCCAACGCGCCACCGGCGCTCCCGCCATGTCCAGCTCCACCACCCAAGACGCACCGGCCGACAACACCGTGCGCCATGCGCAACCTGCGGCCAGTTACGACGCTACCGCCAAGCAAAAAAGCCAGGCCAAGACCGCGCGCATTCCGATCAAGATCGTGCCGGCCGAGGTGCTGAAAAAACCAGCTTGGATCCGCGTCAAGGCCGGCTCGCCCAGCACACGCTTTTACGAAATCAAGGACGTGCTGCGCGCCAACAAGTTGGTGACGGTTTGTGAAGAAGCGAGCTGCCCCAACATCGGTGAGTGCTTTGGCAAGGGCACAGCCACCTTCATGATCATGGGCGACAAATGCACCCGCCGCTGCCCGTTTTGCGACGTTGGCCATGGCCGGCCCGACCCGCTGGATGCGAACGAGCCGCAGAACCTGGCCAACACCATTGCCCAGCTCAAGTTGAAATACGTGGTGATCACCAGCGTCGACCGCGACGACCTGCGCGACGGCGGCGCCGGCCATTTCGTGGAGTGCATTCGCCAGGTGCGAGCGCTGTCGCCCAGCACACAGATCGAAGTGCTGGTGCCCGACTTCCGAGGCCGCGACGACCGCGCGCTGGAAATCCTCAAAGCTGCGCCGCCCGATGTGATGAACCACAACCTGGAAACCGCGCCACGCCTGTACAAAGAGGCACGCCCCGGCTCGGACTACGCGTTCAGCTTGAATCTGCTCAAGAAATTCAAGGCGATGTTCCCCCACGTACCAACCAAGAGCGGCCTGATGGTGGGCTTGGGCGAGACCGACGAGGAAATTTTGAGCGTGATGCGCGACATGCGCGAGCACGGCATCAACATGCTGACCATTGGCCAGTACCTCGCGCCCAGTGGCCACCACCTGCCGGTGCGTCGCTATGTGCACCCCGACACCTTCAAAATGTTCGAAGAAAAAGCCTACGAGATGGGCTTCACCCACGCCGCCGTGGGCGCCATGGTGCGCAGCAGCTACCACGCCGACGTACAAGCCAGCGGCGTGCTCAACCCTGTGGCGATGTGACATGCCCGCCGCGCACGACCCGCTGAGCGTGTGCGGCTCTGGCGCCTCGCGCGGCAGCCGGTCCTGGGCCGCTATGCCCCCAAGTGGGTTCGCTTGAGGGCGTGAACACCGCCAACCTCCTCGCGCTCGGCGCGATTGCGCTCTGGGCCTCACTCGCAGCGCTGGGCGTGTCGTTGGCGCATGTGCCGCCGTTTCTATTGACTGGTCTGGGTTTGTTGGCCGGCAGTGTGATTGCCCTGCCGCTCTCGCGCTTTGACTTTCGCCAGTGGCGCGTGCCACCCACCACGCTGGCGATCGGCGTGTACGGGCTGTTCGGCTACCACTTCCTTCTGTTCATGGCGCTGCAGAACGCACCGCCAGTGCAGGCCAATTTGGTGAACTACCTCTGGCCGCTGGGCATTGTGGTGATGGCGCCGCTGTTCCTGCCTGGCATGTCGCTCACACTGCGCCACGTGCTCGCCGCCTTGCTGGGGTTTGGTGGTGCGGCGTTGGCGATTTTGGGGGGCCGCCCGGCCGATCCCGACGCATCGCTCTGGGCTTGGGGCTACATCCCGGCACTCATGGCCGCCTTCATCTGGGCCAGCTACTCGCTGCTGACCAAGCGCGTCAAACCGTTCCCGACCTCGGCCATCGGCACCTTTGCGCTGGTCTCGGGCGCGCTGGCTTTGTTGTGCCACGTCTGGCTGGAGCCAGCCGTCTTGCTCTCGGGCACCGACTGGGCGCTGATCGCCCTGCTCGGCCTGGGGCCGCTGGGCGGCTCCTTCTTTTTGTGGGACGCGGCACTCAAACGGGGCGATGCACGCCAGATCGGCGTTCACAGCTTCATCACACCGCTGCTCTCTACCCTGGTACTGCTGACCATGCGCGGCGAGACGCCCAGCCTGTCGGTGGGCTTGGCGGCGCTGATGATCGTGGGCGCGGCGGTGATCGCCACCAGAAAGTCCTGATCCGCCAGCAACTTCGCCTGCTCAGCGGCGGGGCTTGGAGATCCAAGTTTCGGAGCCAAGCCCCAAGCTAAAACAGCCACATGGGGCGCTACGCCCCTAATCGGTCATCAGCGCCGCTGGGTCTTCAGCAGCCAAAACGCTCTGCGCCCAGGTGGCGAGTTTGGATGTGTCGCAACGCAATATCTGCTGCTTGACCGCCAAAATTTGCGCCGGGTGCATCGAGAAGCTGCGCAAGCCCAGGCCGAGCAGCAGACGCGTCATGGCAACGTCCCCCGCCATCTCGCCACACACAGTCACCGCCTTGCCGTGCGCGCGTGTTTGCGCAATCGTGCTGGCCAGCAACTGCAACACCGCCGGGTGGACCGGGTTGTAAAGATGGGCCACTTCCTCGTCGGCGCGGTCAATCGCCAGCGTGTACTGGATCAGATCGTTGGTGCCGATGGACAAGAAATCGAAATGGCGCAGGAACAGCGGAACGGTGAGCGCGGCCGCCGGAATTTCGATCATGGCGCCCAGCCGCACCGGGCCGTGTTCGGTGGCGCTGGCCACCAGCTGCTCGCGGGCGCGCTCAATCAGCGCCAGCGTCTGGCGTATCTCGCTCGCATGGGCCAGCATGGGGATCAGCAGGTGGATCGGCCCAAAGGCCGCAGCCCGCAGAATGGCGCGAAGCTGCACCAGAAACACCGCCGGCTCGGCCAGGCTCCAGCGGATCGCGCGCAGTCCCATCGCGGGGTTGACATGGTCGTCGCCACTGCGGCCCGCGCCGCGGTCCAGTGGCTTGTCGGCGCCCACATCCACCGTGCGTATCGTCACCGGCAGGCCATGCATGCCTTCGACCGTGCGCCGGTAGGCCTGAAATTGCTCCTCCTCATCGGGCAGTTTGCCGCTGCGACCCATGAACAGAAACTCGGTGCGGAACAGGCCCACGCCCAAAGCGCCCACCTTGAGCGCACCCACCACGTCATCGGGCTGCTCGATGTTGGCCAGCAGCTCAATGCGCTGGCCATCGAGCGTGACCGCCGGTGTGTTCTTCAGGCGCGACAGGCGCTCGCGCTCAATCTCACCCTGGCGCTGCTTGGCCGCGTACTCGGCCAGCAGCATCGGCGAGGGATCGATCAGCAACACGCCGGCATCGCCGTCGATGATCACCCAGTCGTCCTGCTGGAGCAGCTGGCTGGCTGAGCGAGCGCCCACCACCGCTGGGATGTCCATGCTGCGGGCGACGATAGCGGTGTGGCTGGTCTTGCCTCCCACATCGGTCACGAAGCCGGCGAACACGCTTTGCTTGAACTGCAGCATGTCAGCGGGCGACAGGTCGTGGGCGACCAACACCAAGGACTCGTCAAAAACGGCAGCGGCCAGCGGATCGCTGTCTGACGCCGGTGTGGATGCCGGTGCCGCCACCACAGAGGCTGCCCCGCGCATCACCCGCAGCATGCGCTCGACCACCTGCTCCAGATCGGCTTTGCGCTCGCGCAGGTAGGGGTCTTCCATCTCGTCGAACTGGCGCGCAATCACTTCAAGCTGGGAGGTCAGCGCCCATTCCGCGTTGTACTGTCGCTCCACGATCCAGTGTTTGACGCCGCCGGTGAGTTGCTCGTCTTGCAACAGCATGAGGTGCACGTCGAGCAAGGCGCTCAGTTCGGGGTAGGCGTCTGAGCTGCTGAGCTCATGCAGGCTCTGCTGCACCTTGGCGATTTCCTCCACCACCACATCGCGCGCGCTGCGCAGGCGCTCGATTTCCGCCTCCACCTGCTCGGGCTTGACGAAGTAGTGCGCCACGTCCAGCCGACTGGATGCGACGATCACCGCTCGTCCAATGGCAATGCCGCGAGAAACCGCCAAGCCGTGCACGGTGAAAGTCATGTCGTTCCCTATTTGTCATGCAACGTATTGGCAACGCTCGGGGGAGCGGCCCAGTGCGGGAGGGCAAGGTTTCGCCGCCGGGCCGCCCCAAGGCGAAACCGTCCCCTTGGGGGCAGCGACCCGCGCATCGGTGACGCCGCGAACGACATCCGAAGGATGGCGAGCGCAGGGGGGCAATCTCACTCTCCCTCACCAAACTTGTCGTGTATCAGGGCCACGATCGCGTCCATGGCCTGCTGCTCGTCGGCTCCGCTTGTCTCGACCTCGACCTCGCTGCCCAGGCCGGCCGCCAGCATCATCACGCCCATGATGCTTTTGGCGTTGATGCGGCGCTCGCCGCGCGACATCCACACCTCGCAGCTGTGGCTGCCGGCGATTTTGGTGAGCTTGGCCGAGGCCCTTGCATGCAGGCCCAGCTTATTGCTGATGGTCACGGTGGTCTTGATCATTGAGGGCTCGTTTGGCCTGGTTCTGGGGTGCGGTCACCGCGACCTGTATCACGCCCTGGGTGCCGCCGATCATGGCGCGCGAAACCAGGGCTTCGAGAGACTCATGACGGTACGACACGGTACGCAACAGCATCGGCAGGTTCACACCGGTGATGAGCCGAGCGCGCACGCCATCGCTCAATTTCTGCGCCACGTTGCAGGGGGTGGCGCCAAACACATCGGTGAGGATCAGGGCATTGGGCCAGCCGGCCTGGCGCAGCAGGGCTTGCGCTTGCGCCAGCGACTCTTCGGGCGGAACGTTGGGCTGGATGTCGAGCGCACAGATCGCCGCTTCGCTGTCGGGGAACACATGCAGCACGCAGGTGCGCAAGGCAGAAGCCAGCGGCGCGTGCGCGATGATGAAAATACCGTTCATGCGCTCAGTTTAGCCTTGTCGGTGGCGGCCGAATCGGCAGCGATCGGCAGTAGTGGCGCAGAAAAGTGCCGTAGGCGGCGAGGCAACTCAAACCGAGCAGAGCCACCGCACCTTGGTAGCTGCTCACGGTGTCCCAGCCCAGCGCGCTCAGACCGTCCACCGCCAACCCGATCGCCCATTGCACGCAGAAGATGCCAGCAAAGATGACGAGGTTGTAGGCTGAGAGCGCGCGACCCGCGGCCTGGGGCGGCAAGGCCTGCGCCACCGCCGGTTGTGACAACGAGACCAGGGTGCTGCTCACACAAAAGAACGCCCACCAGGGCCAGCCCGCGCGCGGACCCAGCCACACGATCGCCAGCAACACCAGCAGGCTGACCGGCAGCCCCCAAGCGATCAGCCGCTCGGCTGAGAGGCCCCGGCGCACCAGCAGCGGACCGACCACGCCCCAGAGCCAAAACGTGATGAGCATCGAGAGGTTGATGGCAAACAGGCCGAACGCCGCCTGCTCGGTGCTGCTGCCCGCCACCTGCACCATCCACGGCCCGGCCCACAGCGTCTGCACCGCCACCATGCCGCCGTAGTTCACAAAGCCGATCGGCGCCATCTGCCGAAAGAACGGGTGGCGCGCGATGTCGCGGTAGCCAATGTCTGGGCTTGAAGGCGCCGATTCGGTGGTCGAGGTCCCATGTCCATCCGGCACCCACCGCCAAATCACCGCCATCGCCAGCACCATCAGCACCGCCAACCCCCAGAACAGGCCACGCCAGCCGGTGAGCGGCAGCAGCCATTGCACCGGCAAGGTGGCGGCCACCATGCCAAGCGAGCCGGTCATCAGCATCCAGGCGTTGACCCGCAGCAGTGCGGGCGGCGAAAGCCAGCGGCGAAAACCCGTCAACGGCGCCATCAGGCAGGCACTCACACCCATGCCGGTGAGCACGCGCGCGGCCAGCAATCCAGTAAAACTGGTGGCCAGCGCAAAGGCCACGCAGCCCAGCACCGCCATCGTGAGAAACGCCACGATCACCCGGCGCGGACCGTGCCGGTCGAGCCAGTTGCCCAGCGGCAGTTGCAGCAGCGCAAAGCCGAAAAAGTAACCAGCGGCCAGCAACCCAAGATCGCTGGCGCTGAGCGCGAGCTCGGCACTCAGCGTGGGCGAAAGCGTGGCGGTGATGGCGCGCACCAGCGCCGCAAGAAAATAGGCCAGCGCAAACGCCAGGAACACCCAGACCGCCGCTCGCGGGGCCAGCCAGTCGGGATGGGGCGCGGGGCCGGCAGCGCCCAAGGTACCGGTCACGGCGCAGGCAGTCGCAACCCGCCGAAGAACGCCTCCAGCGCCTCGGCCGGCAACCGTTCGCCGTACACCGCCGCCTGGAACACCTGCGTGCCCCGGGCGAAGTACACCGCACGCGTCTGCACCTCGCCGCCCGCTGGGTTCTGGCCCCTCGCCTGCACCCCGAGCGCCTGCGCGGCACCTGGCACTAACGCCGCCCAGGTGGTGGATGCTTCGTCACCCGGCAGCGAGCGCACGCCAATGGCCTGCAGGCTGGCGCTGCGCCAGGCGGCCAGCGCCTGCGGCACCTGCGTCGGCGCAGCGACCTCGGCCCAGGCAAGCGCGAACTGAATCCCGCCAGTCTCGCAAGCGAGCAGATGCAATTCGGTCGGGCTGCCCGCCAGCGGCACGCTGCGCTGTGCGGTCTCGGGCTTGCAGGGCATGAGCGCCTGCAAGGGCGTGGACGCCAGCCGCACATCGCGCCAGTTGAACGTGGGGCTGCAAGCGCTCAGCACCACAACCATCAGCAGAAAAAAGCGGCCAGCGCCACGCGGGACAACGGACACTGGCAACTCCAGAAAAAAGGGGCGATGTGTGCGACAGCAAAGCAGGGGCGGGCTCGCGCACAATCGCGGTATGAACGCTCTGGATGGTATCCGCATACTCGATTTGTCCCGTGTCCTGGCCGGGCCCTGGTGCACCCAAACCCTGGCCGATCTGGGCGCCGATGTGGTGAAGGTGGAACGCCGGCCTAGCGCCGGCCATCCCGGCGGTGACGACACCCGCACCTGGGGGCCACCGTTCCTGCGCGACCGCGACGGCGCTGACACCGCAGAGGCCGCTTATTACCTGGGCGCCAACCGCAACAAGCGCTCCATCACCTGCGACATCGCCACGCCGGAGGGCCAGGCGCTGATCCGCGAGTTGGCCCTCCAAGCCCATGTGTTTGTCGAGAACTACAAGGTAGGCGACATGGCCCGCTACGGGCTCGACTTCGCCAGCTTGCACCAGATCAACCCGCGGCTTGTTTACTGCTCGATCACCGGCTTTGGTCAGACCGGTCCCTACAAAGAGCGCGCGGGTTACGACTACGCGATTCAAGGCATGGGCGGGCTGATGAGCGTGACCGGCGAGCGCGACGATCTCCCCGGTGGCGGCCCGCAGAAAGTGGGTGTGGCAGTCGCCGACATGTTCACCGGGCTCTACGCAACAGTGGCGATCCAGGCCGCTCTGCGCCACGCCGAACGCACCGGCACCGGCCAGCACATCGACATGGCGCTACTCGATACCCAAGTCGCGATGCTGGCCAACCTCGGTGCGAACTATCTGGTGCGCGGGCGCGACGAGGGCAAGGTGCCGGGGCGCGCCGGCAACGCCCACATCAACATCGTGCCCTACCAGGTGCTGGAAGTAGCGCCTGACGCCGATGGCCAGCCGCAACACATCATCCTCGCGGTGGGCAACGACAGCCAGTTCGCCAAATTCTGCGAAGTCGCAGGTCACCCCGAGTGGGCGCTGGACGATCGCTTCGCCCGCAACCAAAACCGCGTTCGCCACCGCGACATCCTGGTGCCGCTGATCGAGGCGGCTATGAAAACCCGCAGCAAGGCCGACTGGCTCGCCGCCTTGGAAGCGGCCAAGGTGCCGGGCGGTCCCATCAACAACCTGGCCGAGGTGTTCGCCGACCCGCAGGTGCGCGAGCGCGGCATGGTGCACCGCTGGCAGCACCCGCTGGCCGACGCGGTGGATTTGGTCGCCAGCCCGATCAAACTCAGCGCCACCCCGGTGCGCAACGACCTGCCGCCGCCCCTGCTGGGCGAGCACACCGACAGCGTGTTGGCCGACTGGCTGGGCGCAGACGCCGAGCGCTTGTCCGAACTGCGCCAGCGCGGTATCGTCTGACCGCCTCACGCACCAGAACCCATGGCCCAAGACACGCCGCACACCGCACTGCCCAGCCCGGCTTCCTTGCGCGCTGCTGCCCAAGCAGCAGCAGCCAAGGGCGAGCCGCTGGTGCTCATGACAACCGTCGCCGGCTGCCCCTTTTGCAATCTGGTGCGCAACCACCACCTGCTGCCCATGCTGCGCGCAGGGCAGGTGCAAGCCGTGCAATTAGACATCCGCGACCGGCGCAGCAATTTGCAGGATTTCGCCGGTAACACCACCACACCCGTCGAGCAGGTGGCGGTGTGGAAAGCGCGTTTCGCACCCACCGTGCTGTTTTTTGGACCGCAAGGGCAAGAGCTGGCCGAACGCTTGGTGGGCGTGGCCGTGCCAGACTTTTACGGTGAGTATCTGGAGGCCAGACTCACCGAGGCGCGCGCCAAGTTGAAATAGCCACCGCGGTTGCCGCCGTGACTGGCGCTCATTTCAGCGCACCAAAGACCTTCTTCAAAATAGCGCTCCCAGTACCCGCCGGGTCTTGGCGAATCTTGCGTTCTTCCTCGCCAATGATGGTGTGGAGGCCGTCGAGCGACTTGCCCGTCACGTACTGCTGGATGTTGGCGTCTTCTGGCTTGAGCAAGCCCAGGTTGGCGATCTTGCCCGCCACCCGGTTGTACTTGTCGACCAAGCCCACCTTGGCGGTCGCCTGGGTCACCACCGGCAAAAAATTCTCGCCCAGCGGCTGGCGGGTTTTTTCTGCAAAAAAACCGCGTCACCGAGTTGTCGCCCCCGCTGAAAATGTTCTTCGCGTCGGCCACCGACATGTTCTTGACGGCACCCACCAGCAGGTCTTTGCCCATGGGAATCGCCGCCTCGGCCGCGCGGTTCATGCTGGTCACCAGCTCGTCGACCCGCTTGCCCTGACCGGTCATCTTGAGCAGCTTGGCCGCGTTTTCCAGGAAGCCCGGCAACGGAATACGCACTTTCGGATTGCCCAGAAAACCGTCGGGTTTACCGAGCAAGCTGACAGCCGCGAGCGCGCCTTTCTCCAGCGCCACTTTCAGCCCCTGGCTGGCGTCTTTGTCGGTGAGGTCGGACAAGGACAAGGCGCGCACCTGCTGGTGCGCGGCCAGCACCAGCAAGGCCGCTGCGCTGGCGAGTGATTGATTAAACTGACGGCGGTAAATGCTGAACTCCCAAGCGGTGCCTGGGTCGTACATGCTAAGACCACATTGCACACCGTAGGGCCAAGGCCCGCCATCCCCCATGACGCCCCTCCTGTTTCCCCAGCCGCTTCGCCGCCGCGTGCTTTTTTCCACGCTGAGCGCCATCGCTGTGGCGGCCACGCTGACACTCGCGGGCTGCGGCGCGCGCGAAGCCGCACCCGAATCCACCTTTGTCTTGCTCGACGGCGGTAAAGCGACCACCGCCGACCTGCGCGGCAAGGTGACGCTGGTGAACTTCTGGGCCACCACCTGCGTGAGCTGCGTGAAGGAAATGCCAGCGCTCGTGGCCACCTACAACAAGTACCAGGCGCAAGGATTTGAGACAGTGGCGGTGGCGATGGAATACGACCCTCCAGCCTGGGTGTTGAGTTTCGCCCAGACACGCCAACTGCCGTTCAAAGTGGCATTGGACAACACCGGCGAAATCGCCAAAGCCTGGGGTGACGTCAAACTCACGCCCACCACCTACCTGGTGGACAGACAGGGCCGCATCGTCAAGCGCTACGTCGGCGAGCCGGACATGAACGCGCTGCACCGCCTGATCGAAGACCTGCTGGCCAAAAGCTGAATCGCGTTCCCGCTTAGGAACACCGTCAGGCCACTGCCCAGATGCGGTTGCGGCCAAGGGCGTGGCCGCAGCTACAGCCCCTGCCAAACCGCATCAAAAGCCCGACTGTGTCGGTTTCGCCAGAGGTCGCCGAACAGATGGTTTGTGTTCAACAGTGGTTCAGAGCACCAGTGATGTCGCTCTTCTACTGAAGTGTCAGAAACTGCGCCGGAAAAACAAAAAAGCGACTCTCCTTCGACAGTCGCTTTTTCTCGCGTTTTGCGTAAGTCGTTGACTTACAAAGCATTTTTTATGTTGGCCTGGGACGGAATCGAACCATCCTTGAAACCAACTGTTCATGCGGCTTCTGAGAACGACCCTCTCGACTTTCTGCATTTTCTTCTGCATCCGCGAGACACAACCCCAAGACACCTACCTGCACCGTCCTGAAAACCAAGTGCCTTTGCATCGTATCAGGGCTCTGCGTCGGTCAGAGGTAAGCGCGTGCCCCGAACCTGTGGCGCTCGTTGTCAAACAGCCTCAAAGGCGGGGCGTCGGTGGCTGGCCACACCAAAAGACCAGCAGACCGCTGCAGAGACACAACACCAATGGTCTGCGAACGTGACCACCACGGCATCCTCATCATCGATGGAACACCAAGATCCGCCGCTTTGATCGGTTCACGCGTTAGTCCGAGGGCGAGACAGTGCATCAAGGTGCGCTCAGGTGCCGCGCAGTAGCCCGAACTCGATCACAGCCACGTTCATGTGCACCATGCCCTTGGCTACCAGCACGTTGGCTGGCCGGTCGATCTCGCTACCCACGACCCCTACCATCATGATGATATTTTGCGCATACAACGCCATCTGTTGGCGCCAACCATCAGCAGGTTTAGCGACTGAGCGCTGGGCTCATAGGTCGGCTGCACCCGCAAGGTCTTTTGGCGGCGACAAACGGTGCTGAAGTCCGGCACGGGCCAATCGAGCTGTGCCAGCTTGAGCAGGCTTTGCACCATGCAAAGCGATTGGCGCAGCGGCTGGCCGAACAGGCACCTGATGGTCAGGCAGAACTGGATGGCCGAGTCCAAAAAAGTCTGGCTGCGCCCGCGTTTGCCGCTCGGTGCGCCCAGCCATTGCATGTCCCGCTCCAGCCACACTGTCAGCGACCCGCGTGCCTTGACCGCCGCGTTGTACTGCGCCCAGTTCGTCGTGCGGTACTTGCTTCAATTCTTCTTGTCTTCACTCATGCGAGCAGCCCACCAGCTGGGCTGGGCTGATTTGTGCAACAAAGCCTACCGCCTACAGAAGCTGAGGCAAACTACCACCGCCATCTCGCCTGTCAGACCTCCATGATGGGGCCTGACTTCAACCAACCAGCCTCCACGAAACCCGGGGCGGTTCAATCCGCATTGCTTTGGCCGACCTCGACTTGATCCCCACCGACCCTGGCGCTGTTGAAAAAGAGTTGCGCCGGGTTCAGGCCCTCATGCAACTTGAGCAAAAGGAAGACCTGGCGCAATTCAAACTCAAAAACGCCAAGGCCAGCATCCAGGAGCGCCAAAAGCGCGGCCTCACTTGGTACCCCGTCACCATCACCAAGGAAGACATCGGTTTTGGCGGCAAAGTGGTGCTGGAGCTGCAACGCCCTGCCAGCCAGCAAGGCCTGCACTTGTTTCAGGTGGGCAAAAATGCTTCGCTGTTTGGCAACGTGCCGGGCCACTCGGCCCTTGAGCGGCCCACGCTCAATGGCGTGATCACCAGCGTTCGGCGCAACAAGCTGCTGCTGGCCACCACCAAGGAAGACCTGCCCGACTGGGTGCTCGACGGTGTCAAGCTGGGCATTGACCTCACCTTCGACGAGGTGAGCTACCGCGAAATGGACCACGCCCTGGGCAAAGTCATGGGCGCCCGTGGCGACCGGCTGGCCGAGTTGCGCGACGTGCTGCTGGGCGCCCGGCAGGCCCGCTTTCGTGCGCCCAAGACCGACCACCTGTTCTACCCCAGCCCGCTCAACGGGTCGCAGCTGGCGGCCGTGCGCCATGTGATGGCGGCCCAGGACGTGGCCATCATCCACGGCCCGCCTGGCACCGGCAAAACCACCACGCTGGTGCAGGCCATCCTGGAAACCATCCGGCGCGAGCGGCGCGTGCTGGTGTGCGCACCCTCGAACACCGCCGTGGACCTGCTCACCGAAAAGTTGGCCGAGCGCGGCGTCAACGTCATCCGCATGGGCAACCCCAGCCGCGTGTCAGACCTGCTGCTGGAGCACACCCTCGATGCCCAGGTGATGGCCCATCCGAGCTACAACAAGATGCGCTCGATGCGCCAGACCGCCGACCAGCACCGCGAAACCGCCAGCGCGTACGTCCGCCATTTTGGCTTTGAGGAGCGGCAGCATCGTCAGCTGCTGAAGGAAGAAGCGCGGATGCTCTTTCAGGCAGCCGACGATTTGGAGCGTTACATCACCGAACAGGTGATCGAGTCCGTGCAGGTCATCACCTGCACGCTGGTGGGCGCCAGCAACCGCAACATCCGCCACCTGACCTTTGAGACCGTCTTCATCGACGAGGCCGCCCAGGCCCTGGAGCCAGGCTGCTGGATTCCGATTGCCAAGGGCGAGCGCGTGATTCTGGCCGGCGACCACCACCAGCTACCGCCCACTGTGAAAAGCGAAAAAGCCGCCCGCGAAGGCCTGCGCGAAACCCTGTTCGAGAAGTGCATCAAACGCCAGCCGGCCACGGCCCGCATGCTCACGGTGCAGTACCGCATGCACGAGCAAATCATGGCATTCAGCTCCGAGCAGTTTTACGACGGCCGGTTGGAGGCGCACCAGAGCGTGCGCCACGCCGGCCTGGATGCCTACGACCTGGGCTTCGCGCCCGACCTGCCCGTGGAATTCCTCGACACAGCTGGCTTCGGCTTCTTTGAGATAACCATCCCCGAGAGCCGCTCCACGGCCAACCCCGAAGAAGGGGATTTGCTGCTCAAGCGCCTCGCCCAACTGCTGGAGCCTTACGACCAAGCCGAGCACGAGCAGGACCTGCTCACCATCGGCGTGATTGCCCCTTACCGCGCCCAAATCAACTATTTGAAGGACGCCATCGAGGAAAACGCCACACTCAACAACCTCTTGCTGCACCGCATGCTCAGCGTGGGCACCGTCGACTCGTTTCAGGGCCAGGAGCGCGACATCATTGCGATTTCACTGACGCGCAGCAACAACCACGGCGAAATCGGCTTCCTCTCCGACATCCGCCGCATGAACGTGGGCATGACCCGCGCTCGGCGCAAGCTGCTGCTCGTCGGCGACTCGTCCACACTCAGCTCCGATCCGTTTTTCAAGAAATTACTGGCCTATGTGGAGCGCATCGGCGGCTACCGCACAGCCTGGGAAATCGCTGATCAGCTGTCCCATCCCGAACGATCATAAGGAAGCTCGTGCAAGAGATGAGGATGGGGAAACGCACCATTTATCCCGTTCAGAGAACAGGCTTTTTTGCATTTGACAGCAAGGCCTTGGCCGCATCCACACGCAGGGCTATTGGTACCGTTGGGTTGTTCATCACATCCAACAAAAATCGGCCTGGATCGTTATGAGTGCCGATCAGATTGCCGTGATATTTTTCTGCCGCAGGCTCAAACGAGTGGGTCACAGGAGCAGCAGCACAATTAACCAATACCTTTTGCGCCGCAGCAGCGGACCCAACGGGAGCCACGGGCGGCAGCAGTGCCAACGCAACCTGCCAGTCAGAAGGCTCGATGCAACGCAAACGACTGAGCAGTTCAGCTTGCGCACTTTCGCTGGGCTGAACATCAATCGACGGGTTGTCATCGCCAAACACACTGGCCAAATCTGGCGCCACAAATGCCGACCAACGCTCCGGGGCCAACAAGGCGGGGATGCGGGGCATAAGCCAGTGTGTGGAATTTGTGGTGGGCCACAGGCGTACGCGCTCTAACTTCACATCGGCCAAGTAACGCATACGCAGGCCTTGGAGCACGGCCTCCGCCTCTTCCAATGCCACTGGCTGTGCCAACGAAAACCAGAGTTCAAACGCATCGACGCCATTCACGGCAATGGCGGGTGCGGGCCAGTCCAGGTCAGCTTGCACACCGTGCCACACGGGCGCCAGGGTGGCCCAGTCGGCGGGTCCGCCCAGCGCCAGTACAAGGGCGCGGACTTGGCCGTGCGATGCGATCAGGCCACTGGACTCGGCGATGGAGCCTTCGATGGCATGCAGTTGGTACAGGCGTTGGTACTGGGTTTGCAATCGGGTCACGCGAGCATATTACTTGGTAGGACCACATGGCTGTTGAGTGCCGCTCAACAGAGACCTGGTTGCAACAACAAACAGCATCGTCTGACCCATTTGGCTGTCACTTGGCAGCCTCGATGGTGTGGCCGCGTTGAATGGCAGAGCCTTGCTCAACAACCATCACTTGATTGATGACGCACCCCAGTCAAAAAACCATTGGTGGCAATCATGTGTCGCCTTAGGCTTACACCTGGGGTGTGCGATCAAGCCCAGCGTACTCGGGCAACTTATATTGGACCAGCCTCCCACAAATGCAACCGAAATTTTCACTTGAAAGCAAATTTGAGCATCCGGACCATTTCATTGACCGCAGGCGAGAACGATCGATTGCGGCGCATCACCAGCCCCAGCGGCCGACGAATCTCCGGCTCCACCAGTTTTCGCCTAACCACACCTTCTTGGCTGATGAATTTGGCGGCCAGCTCGGGCAAGGCAGCAACGCCCAGACCAGCCTTCACCATGGCGTGAATCGTGGCAATGTGCTCAACCTCGTAGCTTGGCAAGAAGCGCTGCCTGTGGTGCATGTACGCCGCGTCAGCGTATTGGCGAACACTGGCCGGCAGCGGCATCGAGATGTGCGTCATACCGAAAGTGTCGGCCCATTTGAGGGGCTTTCGCGGCCTGGCCTGTGAATGCGATGTCGCAAGCAGCAAGACAAAACCGTCTGAAGCCAGCTCGCTGTGGTCGAGATCGCTGTAGGCTGGGTTGGCCGCAGTGATGGCGAAGTCCACCTTGCCCGAAGCCACCAGATCAAATGCCGGGCCAGACAAGGTGTCGTGCAGCACCAACTGTACGCCCGGGTATTTCGCTGCGAAGCGGGCCATGACTTCCGGGACGATGGTCGCGGCCAGCGAGGGCAGCGCAGCAAGGCGGACTGAGCCCGACTTCAGATCGTTGACATTGCGAACCAGCCTGAGCGCTTCCTGCGACTGCTCGTTCATCAACAGGGCCTGCTCCAAAAATATCCCGCCAGCTGCCGTTAGATGAACGCTGCGCGTGGTGCGGTCGAAGAGCTTGACCTCTAGCATTTGCTCAAGCCGAACGATGACGCCCGACACCGCCGATTGCGACAGATGAATCCGCGTGGCCGTCTGCCGAAAGCTGGCGGTCTCCGCCAGCGCGAGAAAGACCCGAAGATCGCGGTGGTTCCAATTGATCTGCATTTGAGATCAGTCTATTGGAAAAGTCGTCTGGACCGAACAGTGGGCACTTCATAGACTGGGTTTTAACCAAGGAGACCAGTGTCAATGTGGACCCCCAGACCCAAAGAAGCTCGTGCGATCGTGATCGGTGGCGGCACCATGGGTGCAGATGTTGCCGTGGTTCTGGCACGCGGTGGCGCCGAAGTGATCGTCGTCGAACCCTCGGCCGATCGGCGCACGACACTGCCTGTGCACATCAAAGACAACCTGCAGGCCATCGGGCTTTCGAAGAGGGCGGCTCAAGTCGCCTGCGTCGGCTCCATCGGCGATGTTGATTGGACGGACGTCTCACTGGTCATCGAGTGTGTTCCGGAGCGCTTGGAGATCAAACAGGTCCTGTTTGCTGAACTTGAGCGCTTGGTCGAACCAGACACGGTACTCACCAGCAACAGTTCTAGCTTCCCTATCAGCGCTATCGCTCAGGGGCTGCACACGGCCGAGCGCATGTTCGGACTTCACTTCTTCATGCCAGCCCACCTGGTACCGCTGGTCGAAGTGGTTCTGGGACCATCCTCGAACCCGCCTTTGGCGCAGGCCTTGTGTGAGTTCATGCGCGGCTGCGGCAATGTCCCGGTTCTTGTGCAAAAGGACAAGCCAGGGTTTCTCGCCAACCGTATGCAACACGCATTGGCCCGCGAAGCGTTTGCGCTGATCGATGAGGGCGTCGCGACGGCTGAAGACGTGGACGCCGCTGTCCGGTTCGGCTTCGGCTTTCGATTCCTTGCGGCGGGCCCGGTGATGCAGCGCGATCATGCGGGGCTGGATGTGCACTGTGCGGCTGCAGCCACGATGTACCCCACCTTGGCCAACAATGCGGCACCCGCTCAGGTGCTGCAACAGCGGGTGGCACAGGGCCACCTGGGGATGAAAACGGGGCAGGGCTTCTACGCTTGGACGAACGAATCACGACTGGCCGAGCGCAACCGCTATGACCGGCTGTTGAGGCAAGGCCTGGATTTGCTGGCGGCAGAGCTGCCCCCGATTGACCGAGAGGATTGAGCAAAATGGCATTTTTTGATAAGCCACTGCTGATCACGGTGGCGCCCAACGGCGCCTACAAGCAGCTGAAAGACCACGCAGCGCTGCCTATCACGCCGCAAGCACTGGCCAGCACGGCCAAGGCATGTCTGGACTCAGGCGCAGCCATGCTTCACATGCACATCCGCGATGCCCAGGGCCGCCACAGTCTTGACGTGGAGGGTTACCGCGAAGCGACGCGTGTGGTGCGGGCTGCGGTCGGTCAAGAGATGGTTCTTCAAGTTACCAGCGAGGCAGCGAAGGTCTATCAGGCTGCGCAGCAGCTTGCGATGGTTCGATCCGTGGGTCCTGAAGCGGTGTCGATTGGCCTGCGCGAGATCGACCAAACCGATATCGGGGAACGGGGACTGTCCGAGTTTTTCGGCTGGCTCGTCGAACACCAGGTCATGACCCAAGTGATCCTGTACGACGAGCAAGACCTGCGGCGTTGGCAGGCACTGCGCCAGCAAGGCGTGATACCGGTCGCCCCGTGGTCCCTGCTGTTCGTATTGGGACGCTACACGCCGGGGCAACGTTCTGAGCCGAGTGACCTGCTGCCCTTTGTGGTGAGCCACGACGGCGGCGAGCCTTGGTCCATGTGCGCGTTCGGCGCTGGTGAGCACGCCTGCGCTGCGGCTGCCGCTGCGCTGGGCGGTCATGTGCGTGTGGGATTCGAGAACAACTTGCTGCTGAAAAGCGGCGAGGTCGCCAAAGACAATGCCGAGTTGGTGCGGCAGGTGGTTGATGTTGCCGCTGCGCTGGGTCGCCCACTGGCCACCGCTCAGCAGGCGCGCGAATGGTTTTCCGTGACAGTGTGAAGTTTTTTGATTGATCAACAGGAGACAACGATGAAAAGAGCCTCTTTCTTGAAATGTGTGGCCGGCGCCATGGTGCTGACTGCAGCCTACCCGGCCATCGCGCAGGACGCGTATCCCACCAAGCCAATTCGTTTTGTGGTGCCATATCCGCCAGGTGGCCCGACCGACCTGATGGCACGCTTGTTACAACCCGAGCTACAGAACCGACTGGGCGTGCCCGTGGTGGTGGAGAACAAGAGCGGTGCCGGCGGCAACGTGGGGAGCGCAGACGTCGCCAAGCTGGCACCAGCCGACGGACACACGATCTTGCTGGCCGCCAGTGGCCCGATGGCGGTCAACCCAAGCCTGTTCAAGAACATGTCCTTCGATCCGATGAAAGACCTGACGCCTGTGATCCAGATCTCGTCTTTTCCTCTGGTCCTCGAAGTCAACCCAGCGGTAGGCGTGAAGACGGTCAAAGAATTGGTGGCAATGGCAAAGCGCCCGGACAGCAAGCTGTCATTCGCCTCAGCAGGGAACGGCACACCACAGCATCTCGCCGGCGAGATTTTCAATACCCAGATGGGGGTCAGCATGACCCACATTCCCTACCGCGGAGCGGGCCCTGCACTGATTGACATGCTTGGCGGGCAGGTCAATGTGATGTTCGATGTACTGGGGAGTTCTTTGCCGCACATTCAAAGCGGGCGCTTGATTCCGCTGGCGGTCACGTCAGCCAAGCGTCACCCATTTCTACCCGACGTGCCCACGATGATGGAAGCTGGCATCGATGGCTACGAATTCACGGCATGGCATGGGATTGCCATGCGCCAAGGTACGCCAGTTACAGTCGTCACCAAGCTAAATTCGACGTTGAATGCCATTTTCGGTAACGCCGAGTTCCAAAAGAAGTGGGAAGCTCTCGGCACGCCCGTGGTGGGTGGCAGTCCGCAGCAGTTTGGAGATCTCATTCGCAAGGACAGCATTCGCCTGGGCGAGGTGGTCAAGCGCGCGGGCGTGACAGTTGACTGATCGGAATGGGGTTCGGATCAAGTTCGACACTGCTTTCCTTACAGTGAGACATAAGTCTGAGCCCCTGTTGCAGACAGGATAGATCGACAGGCAATGGGGTGCTCTGCTGGCTGTCGGCAGCTACATGGGTGTCAAACAACACCGACTGGTGTAGCGATAACGCCTGCGTGACGGCCATCAGCGTGGGCGTGGGCAGTGGCGAAGCAACAAGTAACTACAAGGCCTTCGTCGACAACGTGGTGTTCAACATCAACGGTAACAATCGCACCTTCAATTTCGAACTTCGAGAGCAAGTTGCGGAAGTGCCCGAGCCTGGCACCTCAGATCCTTTCGCCCTGGCTTTGGTCGGTCTGGGCCTTGCACGTCGTCGTCGCACCTGAGACGCGCTCACGGAATTTCAACTTCGCGTCGACTTTCTCAGAGTCAGCCAAAAAGGGGCCTCGCGGCCCCTTTCTATGTTCAGGCTGTTCGACAACTCCTGAAAACAAGGGAAGTTTCTTTCGCCGTTTACCGTCCCATCTCAATCGCACAGAACACTCGGTCTGAACTCCGCCGGCTCTTCCTTGACTGGAGGCACCACTGGCTCAGCTTGAGGCGACGTGGACACAAACCAACCCTAGCTTTCCCGTCGTGATGGCAGCGTCGCCTCCACAGTCGGCAGGTCCACCATCACCGCCTGACCAGGCGTCGTGCACCCGGTGTCGCAGCATTTACCTGGCTGGCGGTTTTGGGTGATGGCACGATTGGGGTCATGCGCGGCAGCTGCAGGCGCGCCGTCCGCACCTATTCCGCGCTCCAGAATGCGCTCGACCAGCTCAACCTTGGAACCGATGGGGTAGTTGCGGTAAATCTCTTGCTTCATGGCCGCTGGCGATCCCCCGCCGTGCAGGCTGATCACGCTGTACCAACCGCCTTGGTAACCTGCGGTCAGGTCTTCAATGAAGCGCGCGGTTTCAATGCGCTGTTCGTAAGGCACGTCGGGATTCGCTCGCAGCACTTCCGAGAGCTTGGCGGCGGTTTCTGGGTTGTGGTCTTCATCGGGGCCAGGCAGGGTGACGATCAGGCCGCCGCTGACATAGTGCGCAATGCGGTGCATGTCGTAAATCTTGGTGGCCAGCAGCAGTTTGCCGATGTTGCTGAACACTGGATCGGGCATGAAGGTGCGGCTGTGTTCGTCGGCCTTGCCATAAACGCTGGCCGCCACCCCGCAGGCGAAAAAGCTCTCGGTGATGGTGATGAGCTCCACCATCTGCTCACGCAAATGGCTCTCCTTTGCCGGGTCGAAACCATTGGCTTCGCACATCAGCGCACCCGCGCCAATCAACAGATCGCCAAAGCCGGCGCGCGCACCGATGCAGGTGTGGCGATGGTGCGTGGCGTAGCTGTAGGTCAGGTGGCCCGAGTGCTCCCCTTCACCCGCGTAAAACACGTTGTCCCACGGCACAAATACCTTCTCAAACATCACCACCCCCGTACTCTGGCCGTACTTGCGGCTGAACAGCGGTGCGCCATGCTCGACTTTCTCTCCGGGGCGCCCGGCGGGACGCGCAACGATGGTGATACCTGGTGCATCCACCGGCACGGCGCAGCAGACCGCAAAGTCAGCGTCTTCTTTGCCCATGTTGCGGCAGGGCATGACCAGCAGCTCATGCATGTAAGGAGCCCCGGTCACGATGGCCTTGGTGCCGCTGATCACGATCCCTTCGGCGTTGCGATCGACGATGTGCAGGTAACTGTCGACATTGGCTTGTTCGTGAGGGCGCTTGCTGCGGTCGCCCTTGGCGTCGGTCATCGCAACGCCTAAGGTCAGGTCTTGGTCTTGCACGCGGTGCAGGTAGTTCTGGAAGCGCGCGGTGTTTTCTGTGGTGCCGCGAGCATCGTCGATGCGGCTGGAAACCTGGCCGATGGCGTTGAGCGCATCGTGCGTCAGGTAGCGCTGAGCGCAGCCGGTTTCCTGGCAGACCAGGCGCACCGCCTCCAGCTTGTTCAGCAGGTCGCCGCTGCTGGTGTTGATGTGGGAAAGGCGGTTGACGGTCTTGCCGCTGGTGTGCTGCACCGCCGTCATGATGGGCGCGTACTGGGCTTTCAACGCGTAGTCGTAGGTGAGGGCGACGGCATTGATGCCGGGGCCGAAACCGCGTTCATCGGCCACGCTGGCCACCTGCTGGCCGTCCAGAAACACCCGGGGCTTGTAGCGGCGCAGCGACTCACGAAAATCAGCGCCGGACATCAGGGTGGCTGCAGGTGAAGGTGCGTTCATTGGGGGGATTCCTGGTGGTTGCGATCAGCGTGGTCACTGCGGGATTTCAAGTCTGAAGGGCAACCCCTTGGGTGTCAATGAATGAGGGCGGAGGTGTGTCGCTCACGCCGTTTGCTTGTGGCGTGACCAATACCCCAAGCGCGTTGTGACGCTTCCATGGGGGGTGGATCGCGGCCGCTTCTTTACCTGCGGAAACATTCGCCTTGTGAAGCCCTCAACCGGGGCAAAGAAGCTCTGCACATCGCATGCCCCAGGCCTGCAAGCCCCTGACGATGAGCGCACCGGGTGCCAAGGCAAGCTACCGCCGTTAATTTCTCAATCAGACCTCCACGCATGAAGTCTGAAAAAAGCAAAAATGCCTCCGCTGGGCTGAAGTGGCCCACCAAAAGTTTGCCCAACTTCGGGGGATCAATTCATTCCTGGTGCGAGTCACCCCTAGGCATGACGGACTCGTGTCAGCCGACTGCAGCCGGTCGATAGCCAAACTTCGAAGACTGGTATGCAGCGAAAGCAGCCGGTTGGCTCGGCGCTGCGACTGGCACCAGTCGGCGGCGGTCACACCTACGGTACGCGCATGGGCGACGGCAGCACCTTTACCGTGGATTTCGAAGCACCCATCCCCCCGAGCGATGCGATGGTGACGACGCAAGCGTTCAACGACTGGCTGTCCGCGCGCATTCCGGACAAGCCAAATAGATGGTATCGGATGATGCGCCGCTGGCCGGGGCTCTGACCGGCGCGATCAGGGTTTCAAGTGATAAGCCCCTTCATTTCAAAAGCTGTCAGGCTGCGCCCGACATAGATAGGGCTCACTTCCTTGGCGGCCTGGCCGCCTGGCTTGAAGATCACGCCCTCGCCGCTCGATGCCAGCCGGCCCGCAGATCTGACCCGATCGAGCGCCTCATCGATCAGCGTCACTGCCTTGTCCGGAACCAGATCACGCAGCGCGCCCGGCGCCAGAAGCGCCGACAGATCGGTGAGAAATTCCAGCCCTGCGCTCAGATCCTCAAACACCGCACCGCGCCAGAACTGCACCGATGCGTCCCTCAGCCCGTCCATCTTCCACGCGCCGAGCCTGACGGGCGTGTCAGTTACATAGCGGAACGCGGCGATGATTTCCGGGGCCGTGCTGGTCACGTCATATTCGCGGGCAAAATACATACCCTTTCCGCTGATGGTTCCGTCACGGCTTACGGATGCGTCACTGTCGTCGGGCGCCGCTTCGGACAAGGCTGCGATGACGACATCTACCGACACCGTGCCGATTTTCAGCGCGGCCAGCGTCTTGCCGACGCTGTTGGCGGGGTTCGTGAAGCGGATCGCAACCTCGCTGAAGAATTCGGCAATTGTGGCACCGGGGTTGAAATCGGAAGCCGAGATGGTGACCTTGCCTTCCGCAAGGCCGGGGATGGACAGCGCAACGTCGGTCTCGCCGGCAAGTTTCGGCAGCGTTTCCGATACGTTCTTCAGAACCTCCAACGCGTCTTTGACGAGGTTAAGGATCTCGTCAAGGCCAGAGCCGCTGACCTGCGGGTTTTTGAGGGTGATGTCCCATTGGCGCGTTGCCTGACTTTCCAGCGCAACTTTGGCAGGTGTCCCGCCGGGATCGAAGTTGCCCATTAAGTTAATATTGAAAATGACCATGTTGTTGACGGACGCGAGCGAGACGGCGTTGTCATCTCCATCGATTTCGACCTTCAGCGCATTGTCGCCGCCAAAGATCTGGTCGCCATCGACCAGCGTTTTCCTGCTGCCATCCACAAAAACGTTAGTCTGCCCATTCTGGTTGACCATCGTTGCCTGATCGCCGGTTGGCATCTGGATCTGCACCGCGTGACCCAATGTGCGGACCACCGGCAGGCCAGGTTTTTTCGGCGCGGGAACCGGGATCGGCTGAATGTCCGGCTGGACCGGACGCGCAAGGCGGATCAGGACGCTGCGCTCGACCGGGTCCTCGTCACCAGTGCCGCGTGGGATGTTGTCCAGCGAGGCACTATAGCGATCGCGGATCGGCTGCGCGTCGCTCTTAATCAGTTGCTTGTCCAGGTTGCTCTGCGGATCATAGGCGTATTCCATCAGGGCAAGCCAGACGCGCTCCATCCGCCGCTGCGACAGGGCGGTGTTCTGACGCTCCTCGTCGCCCGACCTGGCCTTGGTCGCGCTGGCGCGGCCCTCGACGCCGTCTATGTCCACCACGCCCTTGATCTGGACCGATACCTGCCTCAGCGCCTTTTCGTGATCGGGATGCAGCGCGTCCTTGCCGATCTCGAAGTTGTAAAGCAGCAGGTCCTGCATGCCGCGCGCGCCCTCCAGCCAGCGCACATGACCCACGGGTTTTGCCGCCGGTTTGGCCGCCTTTGTCTCTTCCGGCTTTGGCGCGGGTTCCTTGATCACCGTTTCGGTCGTGCCTTCCCTCGTGGTTTTGGTCACAGTGCCGCCGCCATCGCCTTGCATCGCCGTCTTCTCGATCTCGCGGCGGTGCGCCTCCTCGACGTCATCCTTGCCATGCATGCGCCGCTTGATCGCCTCCGATGCCGCCTCGCTTGCCTGCTCTTGCGTAATCAGCCCGGAATCGCGCGCCTTTTCGATGGCCGAGAACATGCCCTTCAGATCGCTGCCCGCATTGGCATCGGCCTGAAGCTGCGCCATCGCGCCCTGAAACGCCATACCGCCAAAGGACGTGGCTAGCCCTGCGGCGGCGCTGAGCCCGGCGCGGGTGTTGGCCTGCGTGCCGGCCAGGCCGGCCATGTCGCGGAAGGCGCCCGCGTTCTGCACCGCCCTCAGCGCACCATCCAGCCCCGAGGGCGCAGGCATCGCGGGCGCGTTCTGCAAATTGATGATCGTATCGGGAAAGGCTGTCGGCGCCAGATTCGGCGCTTGCGCGCTGCGCGATTCCAGCAGGCTGGAGGGCAGATCAGCCAGCTCCGGCTCCTGATTGTTGAATACCCAGTCAAAGCTGCCGTTATGCTCCTCGGCCGCGATGCAGCCATCCATGTGCGCGCGCGCATACAGCCCGTCGGTGGGCAGGCTGATGCGGATCGGATCGCGCGGCGGCAGGCCCGCGACATAGTGATTCTTCAGCGCCTCGAAACTGGCAAACATCGGGTCCAGCGGCTTGTCCGTCGATGTCTTGAACACCAGCGTATTGCCCAGAATGCCCAGCGGTCTCCGCTCAATGATCGACGCGAGGCTGCGCCCGCCCGCCTCGTCGAACGAAAAGCCGTCTAGAAGGGTATAAAGCTCGTCGCGATCCATGTGCCACCAGATCGCCTTGTGGTAGAAAAAGGGATGCGCCTCCAGCCGCGCTTTGAAATCGGCATAGGCGTCCTCCAGCAGCGCGTGCATGTTGCGCTTGTCGGCATGCGACGGCTTGAACCGGCACAGCGCGCCCTCGGGCTCGGCATGGCCACTGACCGAATTGACCAGATCGCGCGCGCCCCGGTCCGACCACGCCTGATCCTCGTAGTGATCATTGGCATAGCGCAGGACCGCCCGCGTCACATCCATGAACGATCGCGGCGGCAGGAAACGTTCCGGATTGGCCGCGCCTTCCGCAAATTTGCGGAACTTGTCGTCGAAGGTGATCTTCAGCTGCTCAAGATCCTTGCGCGTGATGTCGCGCCCATCCAGATCCAGCGTGAAATCCACCTGCACGACGCGCCCGTAAGCATATTCGCCCGCAAGGGTGAAATCGGCGCCCAGATCAATGCCGCCAGCGTCGTGCAGGCGCAGATCGTCGACAAAGCGCCGCGCCATATGCGGCGCGATCTCCTGCTGGAAATAGCGGTTGCGCGCCTCGGGCGTCGCCTTGACCATCGTCGAGATGATCCGCAACAGCGGCACCGGCAGGTAGTACGTGAAATAGCCAAAGGCGCGCCGATAGAGCAGGTCGATCCGCTCGGCCGTTACCTTGGTATCTGTCGCGGCGTCGATCTCGGCGGCGATCTCGCCCTCGCCCGGCATCTCCAGCCCCAGCCGCACATAGAGCGATCCGCTCAGCGACGTCAGGCTTTGCGTGCGCCGCTCACCTCCGGGAATGTCGCTGGCCGCCAGATTGCTCGGCAGGAATTGCAGGTTGGCAAAAGCCAGCCTTTCCCATTGCCCGCGCGCGTACCGCGCCAGAACGTCCTTGTGACGCTTGATCCGCTCATGGGTGAAATCCTTCACAGGCATCGGCACAAAGACGCATTCGGTGACGCCCGCCACTTCGGTATCGACGCGCAGATGGCGAAGGATCTCGTAATAAATCACCGACAGCGAACGGGTGTAGTTGATGTTCTGGATCACTTCCGAAACGCCCTGCACCGTTTCAGTCTGCGCGACCTCCTGCACCACCGTGCTTTGCAACGTCCGCAATGCATCGCCCCAGCGCCGAATGGAATCGTTGATCTGTTGCGTTTCCTCCGCCGCCGTCCGACGCCCGCCCTCTTGCGAGCTGGCGCTTTTCGACGTGCTGGACGCCACACCGCCGCCGACGACAAAGCCTGGCATCGCAAACCCGCCGCCCGCCGCAGCCGCCGTGGTGCTGGCGCTGGAGCGTCCCTTGGCCCATTCGTCGAGCGAGGCAGAAACCGCGTTGTCATAGCTGCGCGAGCTGTCGACAGCGTCCGAAACCTCGTCATCCGCGCGCGTCATCTCGCGCCGCTCAGCGCGCTCGCTGCGTGCAAACTCGACCTTGACGATCCGGCGTTTCTGGCGCGGTGCCAGCGTCAGGCTGTAGGCAATGTCGCCAAGGCTGTAGCCGTTCGAGCGATAGCGCACCGCCGTTTCCAGCACATGCCCGATCGAAACCGTCAGCGCCTGATAGCGGCTGGGATCGCCCGCGTCGTACTCGATCGCATTCTTCTTGCTGACGAGATCGCGCGGGAAATCTATCGGGCGCTTCGTGACGTCCTCAAAGCTCACCGTGCCCGGCTGGGCGCTCGCCACCATCGGCTGTGTCACCCGCAGCGCGGTCTGAAACCGCCGCTCGCTGAGGATGCGGCCCGGCTGATCGAAGGGCTGGCACTTCTGCCCCGGATCGCTGCCGAACAGCTCCGGGCGGTCCAGAATTCCCCGCTCGGTCGCGTTGTAAGGCACGCCGCTGCCCGATCCGAGGCCGCTGGCGGGCAGCGTGATGATGAGATTGGGCCTTGGCTCGTAAAGCTGCGGATCGGGCTGGAACCCAGCAAAAACCGAAGGCCCGGTCAGAACCCAGGCCCAGCCTGGCGCCCCGATCCCCGGACGGGCGGGCGCATCAATGCCGAACATGCCGTCGAAATCGACCTGGCCCGGCTCCAGCGCCAGAAACTCGGAAATGCGGCCCAGCACCGGATCGCCGGGCTGAAGTGCCGCGACATGCGGTGCGCCGCCCGTACCAAAGAGGCTGGGTAGCTTGGCGAACAGAGACGCGTCCGGAAATCCGAAGGCAAGGCTGTAGCCATCCAGACGGATATCCGGCTGGCCCAAAACGATAAAGCGTCCCTTGCGCAGAATGTCGAATCGCGGTGCTGCGGTGACCGGCACGATGTCGGGCCGCGCATGGGTCGGGGCTGTCAGATCGATATAGATCTCGGGCTCATCGACGCTCCATCGTTCGCGCTCCGACAGGGGCGGCATGACGTGCCACGGGGGGCCGTCAGGGTAATCCTGCGCATCCCTGATCTGGTCCTGATCGCTCGGCGGTATCCCGGCCCGGCTGGACGTCACCAAGCCCGTCGCGGACAGAATTTCGATCAGCACGATATGCTTGTGACTGACGTCAAAAACAGTGAACCGGATTACGCCATGCGGCAGAAAAGACCGCTCGAACACCCGCAATTCGCGGTCGATATCGCCGTGATGCGTCACGCGCACTTTCATCGGCTCCATTGTGGCAACAGGGGGCGCGGGGCGCAGCTGGATGACGAGGTCGCTCAGCCGCCGGTCCACACCGTCATCGCTCGCCATTTCGGCCTTCAGCAGGTCGAGCCCTTCCGCACTCAGCCCGCTGTTTTCGGGCAGATTGGGCAGCACTTCGCCCTTGCTGGTCCTGAGGGTAATGAAACTTTCGATGTCCGCGTCGCTCAACCCGAGGCGTTCCAGCTGCGCGCGTGTAGCAAAATTCAGAGACAGCATCGTGCTCCCCTTGCAATAACAGGCCCCTTGCATCTCAAGGTTTCTCGCAGACGCAGGGGTGTAGTTTTTGCGAACATAGCATCATTGAGGCTTTTCTCATAGGGGCGGTCCGGGCGCCGCGCCGCCGCTGCCTTTGGCGCCGGACCTAACGGATCGCCGTGGCGTCACCGCCCTTGAGCCGCAGCTTCGCGCGCGCCTCATGTTCCGCCGCCACCTCCCGCCCCATATCCTCGACGATGCGGCGGATATTGGTCACCTGCTCGGCGTTGGTTTTGGCCAATGTCCCGCGCGAGATCATCAGCGAATCCTAGAGCCCGACCCGCACATGGCTGCCAAGAATGGCCGACACGGTGATCAGCGGAATCTGATGGCGGCCCGCCGCCAGCACGGAGAACGTACAACTCTCGCCACAGAGCTTGTCGGCGATCATCTTCATATATGTCAGGTTTTCGGTCAGATCCGACTCCGCCCAGCACGCCAAAGACGAACTGGATGAACAGCGGCGCCCGCGGCAGCAGCATGTCTTCAGCGGACTATCTGGAACTGCTGGCGGTACGTCAGCAGTGGATCTCAGGTGTAGCGCGCCGCTTGAGTGTCGATAGCCGCTCGACGAGTTGAGATCCCGAACGACAACAACCAGCCTGAAGCGGTAGTAGCCCGTGATGTGACGACAGGCAGAAACTGGCCGGGACCAGTGAGCCAAGCGGTTGCCAGGAAGCTGATCTTCGATGTGCGTGCAAGCCATGCCGAGGTCTGCTAACGATGCGCCTGGGCGTAGATCGTGATCCGCCAACACGCGACCGCCGACAATGCGCGAATGAAAACGCTGATTCGCCATGCAAGTGAGGTCTGTATCGCGCTGGTGAGCGCGGCTGCGGTCAT